>WNGR01000314.1_pt1 | contig 51810 bp, 42 predicted proteins | sample 5407581 | NCBI WGS metagenome assembly WNGR01 (sample SAMN13153383, study PRJNA577476) | soil metagenome | isolation source: 80 cm soil or saprolite under Garry oak tree replicate 2 | place: USA:California | collected 2016-06-15 | reverse complement strand
ACAAGCGTGCTTGGCGCGCGAAGCGGCACCATATGATCCGCTCCTGGCAGCGGAATGCTCTGGCTCGACGGTATCCGCTCCGCGATACGCTCCGCGCACTCGATGACCATGGGGTAGTCACGATCGCCGATCGCGACTACCGTTGGGACCCGGATCTCCCCCAGCCGGCCGTAAGCAGGCGGGTCGGGCCGCTGGAAGTCGCCTTGGCGGAAAAATGCCGCGACAGCCGAATGGACCTGTGCCGCCGCCGCAGGATCAGCGTCGGCCGCTGCCCACGTCCGCAGTCCCAGAGCCACCAGCCCATCCTGGTCACCTGCGGAGTAGAGCGCGTCAAACTCCGCAAAGTACGGGTCCTCGGGCCACGGGTAGTCCTGCACCCCTGGTGCCAGCAAGATCATGCTGGAGGTGCGACCCGGGTAGCCGAGCGCGAGCCCGAGCGCGGTTCCGCCGCCGCCACTGTGTGCCACCGGAACAACCTGGTCGACCTTGCAGTAGTCAAGCACCGCGATCAGGTCGCCAAGCTGGGTGAATGGTGCCCTGGGCGCGGGTGACCGGCCGTGACCGCGGGCGTCGTACCTGACAGCCCGGTACCCGGGTGCCAGCAGCTCCAGCATCGGGAGCCAGATGGCCGAATCACCCCAGCCCGGATGCAGCAGTACCAGCGCCGGGCCGCCGCCGCCGGTGTCTTCGGCCCATACCTCGCCGCCGTCAACCGGGACCACTAATTCCACGCGGGCGATTGTGGCACAGACTGGCGTCCCCGCCGCCCCCTGGACTGGCGTCCCCGCCGCTCTTGGGCCAGCGTTCCCTCCAGCCCGGCTCAATAGGCTAGCTGGCTAACACGTGCACGATCGGGCCGCATCGCCTGGCTCACCCCTGGCGGCGCAGTTTGCCGATCAGGTCGCCCGGCGTGACCTCGACCGGGAATGGCCGGTTCGCTCCAAACGGGGTGCTGCCAGTGACGCAACCCACCTCGGAATACACGCCATCGGCAAGCTCGAACGCCAGCAGGCTGGGCCGTTCCAGGTCGGGGTCGATGACCCAGTAAGACGGCACACCGAAGCGCTCGTATGCGGCCTTCTTCAGGTTCAGGTCCCGCAGGGCCGAGTCCGGGGAGAGTATCTCGGCGACCAGCAGGGGTGGCCGCACGAGGCACGCGCCGCTCACGTCTGATGGCAATGCCACCACCACATCCGGCTCGACGGCGCTGCCTGCACCCAGCCGGACGCTGACATCTGCCAGCACAATGAACTCCTGCGGGCAGGCACCTTCGAGGACATGGGTGAGCATGACGGAGACGCGCTGGTGCGCAGGGCTGGGGGCCGGGCTCACGATGAGCGTCCCGTCAAGCAACTCGTAACGGTGCCCGTCGTCGGGCATCCGCTCGAGGTCGCCAACGGTGAAGGGCCTGCCGTGCTGCGGCCAGGCGCCGGTGTTCGTCACAACACCCATGGTGCCTCCCAGTGTTCATGAGTGCCACCCTGTCACCGGGCAGTGACAATTCGGGCGGCACAGCCGGGCGGCACAGCCGGGCGGCACAGCCGGGCGGCACAGCCGGGCGGGTGGGCCCAGGCGCGGAAGGCCCACCCGTGTCCGGCCGGACGGTCGCCGCTACCCGGTCGAAGTGCCGCTGGCCGATGGCCTGGCCCCGGACATGTGGGGGCAGGTGTGCCGCGTCCCTGTGCCCGGTGATGCGCTCGCCGAGGGGCTCGCGGCCGTGGACGAGGTCGTGGCCGATGTGTGCGCCGCGGATGACGAACTCGTCGACGCGCTGGCCATTGTCAAGCCGAACATCAGAGTGGCGCCCAGGGCTGCGGCGCCTGCGGCCGTGCCTATCAGCGGCTTGGTGATCCTCACATTGAACTCCTTGTCGCGTTGCCGGTGACATGGCTGCCGCCCGGGGCGGATCCAGGCGACCCGCTGTGTCCCAGTGGGCCAGCCCAGGCTGGCACCCTTCTGGAGGGCGCCTCTCAGACCGCGCTGAACGCCGGGCACGATAGGTCAGTGACTGTCAAGCACGGGACTTCCAGTGTCTTTGTGTTCACCTGGATGGCCGAGGGCTGGCGGATCGGGCTCATCCGCCACCCGCGCTTCGGCCGCATGATGATGCCAGGTGGCCACGTCGAGCCGGGAGAGTCCCCGGCGGAGGCCGCCCTGCGGGAGGTGGCCGAAGAGGCTGGCCTCGCGGCCCGCCTCGTGAGCCCGCCCACCGCGCCGCTGCCGCCCGGCTACCGGCCGAGGCGGGTCGCTCCCCCGTGGTGGATCGTTGAGTATGACATCCCGCCCGACAATCACCTCGGTGAGCCGCACGTGCACATTGACCATCTCTATGTCGCGGTGGCGGGCACCAGCCACATCTGTCCGCCGGGCCACCCCTTCAGCTGGCACGCAACCGCGGGCCTGACCGGCCTGCACATGTTCGAGGACGCCAGGACGCTGGCCACCTCCCTGCTGTCGGGCCTCGACGGGACCGAGCACGAGGAGGACGCGTTCGCCAGGCTCCGGTCGGGGGGCGGCTAACCGGCGTCTGGGGCCTGCTCGAGCTCCCCGGTCCACAACGCGCGGACAGCATCGATGGTGTCCGCCTCTGATGCGGGCTTGTCGGGGCGGTGGCGCAAGACCCGGGCAAAACGCAGCGCGAGCCCACCCGGATACCGGGAGCTGGCCTGCACCCCGTCGAAGGCCACCTCGACCACGAGGCCGGGCCGCACCCGCACCACCCCGCGTGCCTCCCGGGGGTCCCCGGCCGGGCGCGACTCCGGCGGGTCGGCGAGATCCAGCAGTTGCGCGGTCTGCCAGGTGAGCATCTCGTCGGTCAGTCCCTTGAAGGTCTTGCCGAGCATGACCAGGCCACCCGTAGCGGGGTCGCGGGCGCCAAGGTGCAGGTTGGAGAGCCAGCCGCGTCGCCGGCCATGCCCCCACTCGGCCGCGAGCACCACCAGGTCAAGCGTGTGCCGGGGCTTGACCTTGATCCATTCACTGCCCCGCCGGCCGGCGGCGTACAGGCTCGCCGGGGCCTTCACGACGACCCCCTCGTGGCCGCGCGTGACCGCATCGGCGAAGAAAGCCTCGGCCGCGCCGAGGTCATCGGCCAGCACGCGAGGCATCAGCAGGCCGGCGGGCATGATGCGGGCCAGGGCGGCGTGCCTGACCGTGGCGGGCTCGTCGATCAGGTCTGCGCCGTCGAGATGCAGCACATCGAAGAAGAATGGTGTGAGTGGCACCGCAGCACGCTGCCGGGAGATGCCCACCTGGCTTCCTGCCCGGCTTGCGGTGACCTGGAACGGCCGGGGACGCCCGCCGGGACCCAGCGCGACGGCCTCCCCATCAAGCACCACTGCCCGCAGGTCAAGGGCAAGGACGGCCTCCGCAATCTCCGGAACCCGGGCGGTGATGTCATCGAGCGTCCTCGTGAACACCGCCACATCGGTGCCGGTCCGGTGAACCTGGATCCGGATGCCATCGATCTTCCACTCCAGGGCGGCAGGCGAAATGCGCCCCAGGGCCGCGGCCAAACTGCCGGCGGAGGATGCCAGCATCGGCCGCAAGGGCCGGCCCACCTGAAGGCTGAACGCGCGCAGTGCGGCCAGCGCCGCCGCCGCGTTTGGCTCGGCTGGGCCGGATGGCGGCCGGGCGGCGCCCAGGGCAGCCTGCGCCACCAACGGCAGCGAGCCGGCCAGCAGGTGTGCGCGGCGGACTTCGGCGGCAGCCACCCCGGCCGCGCCGGCGACCGCCTCGACCATCACCCCTTCCAGCGCCCCCTGCCGCAGTTCCCCGGCGATCAGGCGGACCAGGAACGCCCGTTCCTGCGGGCCCGCCTGCGCGAACACCCCTGCCAGCAGCCGGTTGCGCTCGGCCTGCGTGCCGGTGCCGCTGACCTCGCCGATCTGGCCGAACACCGCATCGGTCCCGGCGACGGTCAGCGGCGGCACCGGCGCACCCGCGGTGCCCGCCGGCTCACCCAGCAGCTTCCCGAGAGCCGCGTACCCAACGCCGATCTGGCGCTGCCGCAACTCCCCGGAAAGAAAGGCGACAGCGACCGGGACTTCGCTGGGACTCGCCCGGCTCAGCAGGGCGGAGATTTCAGCTATCTTCGCGCGGCGCCCGGGTGCGGCGGCCACCGCCTCAGACGTGCGCACCACTTCTTTTAGCAGCACAACGCAAATTGTGCCCGACCCTACCGACGTTCCCCCGGGACTATGAGGTGTTCCGTCATCCGCCAGTGGCCCCCATATGCCTTCTTCGGGATGGATGCGACTACCCGTGCCCTGTGGGGCTCGACCAGTCGGCGGACACGGCTTGCGGGAAGCGTGTGCATCCGCATCGGTGCCGGGTAGCCGTAGAACCTTCGCTGGATCAGGCCGATCAGGCGGTGCGGGGCGTAGGCATACACGATGCCGCGCGCAGTCCACAAGTGAGCTTCGGGAGCGAGGATCACTATGGCGCCGCCGGGTCGCACAACGCGGACGAATTCCGCCAGGTAGCCGCGAGCCAGGGCTGCTGGCATGTGCTGCAGTACCAGGCCTGAGTACACCAGGTCAAAGGAGCCGCTGGGGAAGGCATGCAGGCCGAGGCTGTCGTTCTGCACGAAACGGCATCGCGGATTGCCGGCGTGCAGCTTGCGCGCATGGCCCAGCATGGAGGGTGATATGTCGACACCGGTCACAGAGGCGAAGTGCACAGCCAGCGCGGCGGTCAGCCGCCCCACGCCGCAGCCGAAGTCGAGTGCGTCATCGCGGCGTGGGCACATTCCGAGCCGGTCGAGGTCGGCCATCGCGCCAGCGGCCTCGGCCCGCCCGCTCTCCAGGAATTCCCCGATATTCCACCGGCCGCCTTGCTTGACGGGGTCTACGCAGACCGCCCAGAGCGGATCAGCCTGGCCCAGCCTGGTCCAGTCGCGGCGCAGTCCGGCAAGGCTACGACGGGCGTTCATGACCGGCGCTGTCGAACCTCCCCGCCGCTATCCTCAGGTTGCCGCAGCTCGTGGGCAACTCCGGATTTACGGCGTGCCGTAGTTGTACAAGTGATGACTTGGCGGTTTCGCTGAGGCGCCGGATACCAGTGAACTCACCCCGAACACCGCCCCTACGGCGATCACAGCCCCCGCGACCATCGAAATCACGATGATTCCGAGACGTGTCACGACCATCCTCCTCGACTCAGATTCCTGGTCTGGGCGACGTAGGCAACGGCCCCGTCAAGCGAGGCCACTTTGCCACACTAGGACGTGATCGGGCCAGCGGGCCAGATCGATACTCAATAGTAACTTTTCTGTTGACGTTCCGGACAAGGCATGGCTCGAGCCGGCGGCTCGCGCTGCCCCCGCCGGAAGCTGGTAAAGAATCAGGTCACCGGAAGCCAGCACCACCGATGCCCCAGGCACGCGCGCCTCGGCGGCGAGGCCCGGGCCACGACGGCCGAGGAGCGCGCCAGCATCGACGATCACGTAGCGCACTCCCGCGGCGCGCAGAGCGGCGGTCAGCGGGCCGGCCGCAGATATGACCGGATTCAGGCGGCGCGCGACGGGGTCCTCTGCGGCCACTGTCAGATTGCCGACTTGCAGCGCGTCGTTCCAGATCACCGTCCGGTGCAGCAACCGTGGCCACGGATCAAGCGCCGCTCGCCGCCCGTTCCACGGAAAGCGGCGGTATGCGGCCCATGGCAGCAGCACGACCCCACCCGGACGCGGGCTGCCATCGATTATCTGCCGTGCCCGCAGCCAGTCAGCGGGGTACTGCACTGGCTGGAGCCTGCCCGCGGCACCCCAGGCCAATCCCGGAAGGAGCACGACGGGCGCGAGCACGGCCATAACGCCGAGCGCTGATGCGGCGCGGACAGCGGCGGCCCGGGAAATCTCTCCGCCCCGTCCCGGCGCCGGCTCGGCATTGATCCCAGTTTTCAGTTCCCCCGTGACCCATGCCACCACAGCACCCAGGCCAATAGCCTCCGCAAGGGCAAGCGGGGCCAGGTACTGCTGGCCATCCCTGAGCACAGCAAAACCCGGCCATATCGCGATCAGGCCGCGAAGCGCTGCGCGAGACGGCCCGGTCACCCCGACCGCGGCGACCACGAGGCCCGCAATAGCCGCAATCCCGAGGCCCGGGCAAAGCCGCTGCGACCTGGCGGTCAGCACATATCCCGCGACGGCTACAAGCACCACGAGGAGCCACACTGCTGCCGCGATACCGCCGTATCCCGCCGGAACCGTGTCAGCGTTCCAGATGCCGCCGAGCATAAGCAGGCTGCCCATGCGGCCGAATGGCGTGTCCGCACGTGCCGCGAATGCGTTCGCGCCGATGGGGTCGGTATGGACTCCGGCGAGCAGCGCGGGAACCAGCCAGGGCAGGCTGAGCATCACCAGAGCCGCCAGCACGGTAGCCAGCCGGCGGGCGCGTGCCCGGCGTCCGCCGGCCAACGCCGCTGGCACGGCGGCCAGAGCCGACACTCCGATCGCGGCGAACCCGCCGACGGCTGCTGGGATGAGCGCAGCGCACATGCGCCCCAGCCGGATCTGCCTGCCGCCGGTGCAGGCTACCCGGAGCACCCAGGGCAGCCCGGCGTAGCCGAGAAGCAGTGCCCACTGGCCAATGAGCAGCCGCTCCGCCACGAACGGGTTCCACGCGTAGAACACGCCTGCTGCCATGCAGGCCGCGGCGGGGGGCCGGCCCCGGCCGGCCCGCATGTACTGGCCCGCAAGCAGCGCGGCTGCACCGGAGCAGGCGAGGACGAAGATCAAGATCAGGGTAATCTTCTGCACGACGTCGGCCGGGATTGCCATGGCCATGACGGCCACCACTGCATCGCTGGGCACGGCACGCGGCGGCCCGCCCGTCACCCCGAAGGTCGCGGCAGAAATCGCCGGGCTGGGCACGAACACCATGTCGTAAGCCAGCACAAAGCCCCTGCCAAGCGTCGGCCCGAGCGCGAGTGCGGCAAGTCCCAGCCCGGCCAGGGCAGGCCAGGCGGCCTCAGGACGTGTGGCGACAGGACGGAAGGCCACGGGCGATCTTCGCCGACGGATTGCGTTGCGTCGCGGCAGGCGTCATGAGGCGTCTCCTTGCGAGTCACGCCCGGCGTCGCGGCTGGCCCGGACGATGGCTTCGTCAGCAACCTGAGCGAAGCCGTCGACCGCGGCCGACCAGTGCAGCCGCAACGCCCTGTCGCGGGCAGCCCGGCCAAGACGCTCCCGGGTTCGCTGATCGATCGCGAGCGAGGCCCATGCGGAGGCGAACTGTCCCTCGTTCCTGACGAGCAGCCCGGTCTCGCCATTGATCACTGAGTCGCGCAGGCCGGGCACGCTGAACCCAATGGCCGGAGTGCCGCGGACCGCCGCCTCGGCGACGACGATCGCCCAGCCCTCGATCATGGCAGGATGCAGCAGCATCCATGCGGCGCAGAGCAGCCGGTGCTTCTCTTCCTCGGACACCTTTCCGGTGAAGGTGACGCCTGGCCCGGCGAGGGCCTCAAGACGGTCTCGCTCCGGGCCGTCCCCTGCGATGAGCAACTGGCCTCCGACCACTGGCCGGACCCGCTCCCACAGTCGCAGCAATACCTCGAGCCGCTTGTAGTCGGCGAGCCTGCCGAGCGCCACGAACAACGGCTCCGGCGATCGCGGCGCCAGCGGAGGCGCCGGTTCCACGCCGTTGCATATCACTCGGATCCTTTCCCTGCTGACCCCGATTTCCTGGAGCGCCGCCGAGGTGGATGCGGACACCGTCAGGAACAGGTCCTTGCGGTGCACCCACGGCATGATGGTGCTTTCCGTAAAGCGCCCCGCCGTGGACAGCGGCGGCCGGAACCGCACCGCCCACAAGTCGGTATGGACATGGTTGACGAGGCAGACCACCGGACGCCGACACCACAGCGGCGCCAGATAGGGCATCCCGTTGCAGACCTCGACCAGGAGGTCACAGTCGCGAAGGCGGCGAATGTAAGCGAGCGGCGCCCGCAGGAACTGGGTGTAGGTGCCGCCGTTTCGTACCACCTGGTAGCGTCGCTCACCCACCGGCCCGCCGCAGAGCAAGGTGACGCGGTTGCCGCGCGCCGCGATGCCCGCAGCTAGCCGGTCCACCAGGATCTCCGAGCCGCCCGCGCTCGGGTTGGCCAGATCACGCCACGCGACAAACAGTAGATGCCGGCCATTGCCGCTCGCTCCGCCCAGCTCAGCGGCGCAGCCGGCCGCGGCACTGGGTCCGAACGTCCGCGCCGGGAGCAGCCGCGGCAGTCCGCGTGTGCCATCGACCGTTTCCGCGGGTCCGGTGAGGGTCGCGATATCTGCTGGCAGGACAGGTGATTCGTGATTCATGTCCACGGACTGCGCCATGTCACACCGGGGAGACTGCGCGATATGTACATAAGATCATGATCCTTAACGCGGGCCGGGGCCGATACTGTACCGATTTAGCGGATCATCACGAGTGTGCGGCGAAGCTCGAAGCGCTACGGTATGGTGCTGACCTGCCGGACTCGGTGACCATTTCACCGCGGGAGTAGCAGGCTTCATGACCGCGCCCGCCCGCCGCCCTGTCGGAAATCCAGGAATCTGCTTCCTTCAACAGAAGCCCACCTATCTGCGACCAAACCGTAGGCTATTCTGACACGGACACCCTACTGGTGGGTAGCATGCGTTGCTGCCGTTTCGTTGCCCAGCCCTGCCCGCGGCCGCCGCTGCGGCAGCGCGCTGAATCCGAGGGAGCCAACGGGCATGTTCAGGTCCGCCCGACTGTTTCGCCTGTTCCTGGCTGAGCAGACTGATCCGGACCGCTTCTACACAGCCCTGGCGGAGGACGCGGTCAGTCAGGTAGCCGACTACTGCGAGCTGGCCGGGAGCACCGTCCTAGATGTGGGCGGCGGCCCCGGTTACTTCACCAGGGCGTTCCGTGCCCGGGGCGCCAGCTGCTACCTGTTCGAACTCGACCCCGCCGAGATCCACAGCCGTGGCGAAGCCCCGGAGGGAGCCGTCGTGGCGGACGGCTACTGGCTTCCCGTCCGCGACGGCGGCGCTGACGTCTGCCTGTCCTCAAACGTCCTCGAGCACGTGCGCGACCCCAACGGGCTGATCGACGAGATGGTTCGCACCACCCGGCCGGGCGGGCTGATCTACGTGTCGTTCACAAACTGGTATTCGCCGTGGGGCGGGCACGAAATGTCGCCCTGGCACTACCTGGGCCCAGGCTTCGCGGAGCGCCGCTACGTCAGGCGGCACGAGCGTCTGCCCAAGCACAGATTCGGAACAAGCTTGTTCCCGCTGCATGTTGGTGCGGCCCTGCGGATTGTCCGCTCTCGTAGCGATATCGAGGTGGTTGACGCGCGGCCCCGCTATTACCCGTGTTGGTCCCGCGTCCTGCTGCTGATCCCAGGCCTTCGCGAGATCGCAACGTGGAATCTGCTGCTGATCTTGCGGCGGAAATGATGACAGCTTTCGGCACCCGGCTGCTGCACATCGACCGAGTCGCCCGCGGCAGGCAGGATGCGGATGACGTTGCCGCCCAGCATCCAGGCGTGGCGGGCCGCGGGGCCTGGGGCGCCCGCCTCCGCCAGTCCCCGGTGACGAGCGGCCGCTGGTTCCTGCTTATCTGGCTGCTGGCGCTGATCATCCTTGCCGCGAACGATCCCGGCCGGATGTTCTTCGATACCAAGCTCGGCGTCGACATCAACGCGGCCGGGTTCTATGCGCGCCTCTGGCATCTCTGGAATCCACTTGATTGGTTCGGGACCCTGCAGAACCAGTACATCGGCTATGCGTTCCCGATGGCGCCCTTCTACCTGGCCGGCCAGCTGCTGCACGTGCCCACGTGGATCACTGAGCGTATCTGGCTGTCACTGCTCGTCGCCGTCGGCTACTCGGGGCTGGTACGGCTCGCTGCGGCGCTGAGGATTGGTTCGCAACGGTCCCGGCTGCTGGCGGGCCTCGTGTTCGCGCTCTGGACTTCGTTCACGATCATCATTGGTTCCACGTCGGCCGCACTCCTGCCCGGAGTCCTCGCGCCGTGGGCGGTGCTGCCGCTGGTGCCCGTATCACGGCGCGGCTCCGTTATCGGGCTGGCCGCCCGTTCCGGTGTCGCGGTCCTGTGCATGGGCGGCGTGAACGCGGTGGCCACGCTCGACGCGCTAGTCCTGCCCGCGCTGTTCATCCTGACGCACACGCGCGGGCGGCGCCGCGCCGCGCTCGCCTCATGCTGGGCGCTTGCCGTGGCGCTTGCCACCTCGTGGTGGACTGTGCCGTTGTTGCTGCAGGGCCGTTACTCGTTCAACTTCCTGCCATATATCGAGCAGGCCACCACCACGACCGGAACGATGTCCGCGGCCGCCTTCCTCAGAGGCGCAGGCAACTGGACCGCGTACCTCAACTTTGGTGCGCCGTGGCTCACCGCGGGCTGGGCGATGATCGCCACGCCCGCTGCCATCCTCGCCGGTGCGGCCGTCGCCGCAGTCGGTCTAGCCGGAGTCGCCCGCCGCGACATGCCAGAGGCATGGTGGCTGCGCCTGTCAATGGGGGTGGCGACGCTGCTGGCGCTGGCCGGTTACGGGGGGCCGCTGGGCGGGCCGCTGCACGTACGGGTCGACCACCTGCTCGACGGGGCATTGGCGCCATTCCGGAACGTCTACAAGCTTGAGCAGGTGCTCGCTACGGTCCTGGCGCTCGGCCTCGCGCATGCGATGGCGCGCTACTGGCCGCGCGCCGGTGCGCTGCCCGGCTGGCCCGGCCGCCTACTCATAGATTCGGCGACGGTCTCCGTCACCGCCGTTATCCTGGCCGGGCTCGCCCTCCCCTACCTGTCCGGGCAGGTCCTGAATCCCGGCTCGTTCGCCCGGGTACCCCGCTACTGGTATCAGGTAGCGGATTATCTCGCGTCCCGCTCGCCGCAGGAACCCGCGCTGGTAGTTCCCGCGGACTCGCACGGAACCTACATCTGGGGCGACCCGATCGACGACCCGCTCGAGCCGCTGGCACGTTCGCCCTGGGTCGAGCGCGGCCTGGTGCCCTACGGCGGCGCCGGGTCGCAGATCTTCCTTCAGACCGCGGAGAGCGCGATCGAATCCGGTGAGCAGGTGGCCGGCCTGGCCGCCTACCTAGAGCGTGCAGGTGTCCGCTTCGTGGTGGTCCGCAATGATCTCGACCCGCATATGGTCGGATACACGCCACCGCCGGTCGTGCACGAGACGCTGGAGCTTTCAGGCTTCGGCAGGGTCGCTGCGTTCGGGCAGCGCGTTACCGGGGCGCAGACTGACCCGCGGGCCCCGCCGCCAGTGCGGCACGTCCAGCCGGCCTACCCGGCGGTCGAGGTGTACGCGCCGGTGAGCGCCAGCCACCAGCCGACCGGTCCGGCGACTGCGCTGCCGGTAAGCCAGACCGTGCTGGCCGACGGCGGCCCCGGCTCACTCCTGCAGCTCGCCGGGCAGAACATCATCGGCGCCCGCCCCGTCGTCATGGCAGGCGACCGGCTTGTCGCCCGGCCGTCCCTGTGGGCCGTCACCGACGGGCTGCGGCGCGCAGACAATGCGTTCGGGCTGATCACCTCCACCGTGTCGTACACCTACACGGCGACGGGAACAAACCCGGTAGACGACCCGCTCGGCGGCGGCGGGGAGCCGCCGCGGCAAATTCTCCCGGCAGCGGCGCGCGGCCGCCAGACCGTGGCGGTGCTGTCAGGCGCGGCCCGGGTAACGGCATCATCGGCCGGATCCTGGCTGGGCGAAACCACTCAGTACGACCCCGTCAATGCGTTCGACGGCAACCCAGCGACTTCCTGGGCAGAGGGCGTTCCTGACAGCCTTGTGGGCCAGTGGATCCAGATCAACTTCGATCACCCGATGAGCCTGCCCCGCAGCGCCGTGATACGGCTGCTCGACGATGGTTCCGCCCACTCGATGGCGGACCACCTGCAGGTAAGCACGGCGGCTGGCAAGGTCTCGACTACCGTGCGGCCCACCAACGCCAGTCAGCAGTTGCGCGTCCCGCCAGGGCCCACCGCGTGGCTGCGGATCACCATCACCGGGGTCCGCGGGGGCACGCCCGGCGGACCCGGCGCCGGCATCAGGGACGTGCTGGTACCCGGCGTACGCGTGACCAGCTTCCTCCAGCCTGCCGAGGATGCGGCGGGCAGGCTCGCACCGTCCCTCGCGTTCTCCTTCCAGCAGCAGATACCTTCTCCGGCCACCCTGGCCAACGCGGCTGCCTACCCGCCACTCGCCCGGACGTTCGTCACGCCCGGCCCAGAGATGCTTCGGATGACAGCCACGGCGGTAGCCCTGCCAGGCAAGGCTCTCGATGCCCTACTCGGCCGGCTTGCGCCGGCTTCCAGACGCGCTATCCACGTGAGTGCGAGCTCTACCCTCGGCTCGCTGCCAAGCCTGGCGGCGGCCAACCTGTTCAGCGGCACGAAGGCGGCGCCCTGGATTGCCGGCTCCCAGAATCCGGTCATCCGCTTGAGCTGGCATGGCGACCGTCACATCGGCGAGATGATTCTCGCACCCGCATACGGGTTCGCCTCGGCGCCAGGAAGCGTGAAGATCACGAGCCCCGACGGAACCCGCGCTGGCAAGGTCGGCGCCGGCGGGGTCGTCGAGTTCGCGCCGCTGACCACCAACCGGCTCGACATCAGCTTCCCAACCGTGCGTGCTTCTGTGACGGCCAGCTCCGTCTCCGGCCAGCTCAAGTGGCTTCCTGTCGGCCTTTCCAGGCTGTCTATCCCAGGTCTCGCCGGCCTGCACCCCGAGTTGCCGGTCCCAGCTTCAAGGTTCACCCTGGCCTGCGGCGGGGGGCCAGTTCTCAGCGTAGATGGGCACCAGTACCGGACAGCCGTCAGGGGAACTGTCGACGACCTGATCCACTTCCTTCCGGTCGGGATAAGGCTATGCGCCCCCGCCGCCGTGCTCCCACTGGACCTGGGACGGCACTGGCTTACCGCGGCCGTTCCCGGGCCGTTCATGATCACCAACATGAGCCTCACCGGCGGCGGGGCCTCAGGCACGGGCGGTGCTCCCGCGACACCTGGCCGCTCCCCAGCTACCCGCGCCCAGCCTCGAGCACTGAAGGTGCTCAGCTGGGAGCCCGAGCGCCGCATTCTGCGGGTCGGGCCCGGGCCGGCGTCGTACATCGAGGTGCACCAGAACGCGAACCCCGGATGGGTGGCCACGCTGGACGGCCGGCCGCTGGCGGGCGTGCAGCTTGACGGTTGGCAGCAAGGTTTCGTGGTGCCAACCGGCAGCGGCGGCATCGTCACGCTGACGTTTGCCCCGGCGACCCTTTACCACGCCTGGATAATCCTGTCGGCGCTCGGTGTCGTCGCGCTGCTCGCCATTGCCATCCGCACGGGTCGATCACTGCCGTCCGGGCCAGAAGCGGCCCTGTCTGGCAGGCGGTACGCCCGCATCTCACCCGCCATGCTCGCCGGCGCCAGGGTCTGGGCCGGCCTGGGGGCGCTCGGAGTGCTGATTCTCGTCGTCGGCGGGCCTGTGGCAGCCGCCGTGCCGATCCTGGCTGGGCTCGCCTTCCTGTGGCCGCGCCTGCTCCCGCTGTTCGCCTGCGCCGGCATGCTGGCAGCTGGCGTCTTCACCGCGCTGGCGGTCAACCCGGCCGCCCCGGGATCGGGCGCCTTCGGCGCGCCCGCCCAGGCCTGTGCGCTGATCGCACTTGCCGCCGCGCTCACGCCCCGGCTGGGATCTGGGCGCGGCTGGCACAATGATGGAGGCAGTCATGACTCTCGATGACGCGCTGCTACGGATCCTCGCCTGCCCGATCGACAAACGCGAGCTGTTGTACTTCGCTGATGAGGCGGTGCTTTACAACCCGCGCCTCCGCCGTGCTTACCGGATCGAGAACGGCATCCCAGTGATGTTGGCCGGACGGGCTGAGCCGATCGACGAGGACGAACACGAGCGCCTGAGAAAGCGGGCGACCTGCGGCGATGCCGTCGTTACTCTCGGCGGGCAGGACAGGTAAGACTCTCGGCGGGCAGGACAGGTAAGCGCAGGGTCACCCTGGCGCCAGGACCGCCGGGATCGGCGGTCCGGAAAGGTCCTGCAGCAGCGCTCCAACCTCGATATCGCCGACGCACAGCTTCCCTCTGCTGCTCGGGGTCGCCACGATGACCTCGTTCCCGCTGCCCTGCACCGCGAGGTACGCGGTATTCAGGCCCTGTTTCAGGGCAAGCGGCGCCCAGCGGCCGCCAAAGTACACGTAAACCTGCTGGGTCGTGGACGAGGCGTATGACATACGCAGGGTCCACCGGCCATGGGCAACCCTGGCAGCCGCCCGCAGCATGACCGGGATGGTCTCGCCCTTGACCGGCCAGCATCCCCCGCTCGCCGGCACCGGCTTGCTCGCGACCCCTACCGCGACCGCCGGCCACAGCCTCCCATCCGGCCCGAGCACCTTGAGATCGGCGACCGTGCCGACCGGCTGGCCAGTCCATCGGACCCGCCCGGGCATCATCTTTCCGATTACCTCGTTGTCGTAGCCGTACGGGCCCAGGAGAATCGCAGCCATCAGGTCTGAGGATGCCTGCTGGTTAACGACCACCGTGCCGCGCGGCACGGCCGCGAGCGCCTGCCGTGCGTTCGCGATGAAGGCACGGCCGGGCTGGGTTGTCGTGGCGGTCACGTACGCCTGAACCGACCAGACCGACCCGAAAAGAAACGCGCCGAGGGCCACACCGGTAGCGACCGGCACCACCTTCCCGGTGACAGCGGGCGCCCGGCGCACCCGGCGGCGTTCCGGCTGGCCGACTACCGGCCAGAACGCCAGGCCCAGGCAGACGGCCAGAATAGGGACAGCATCGGCAACAGAGTGTGTGTCCAGCCCGAGGAACGCCAGGAACGCGCCGTTGCTTGGCGTCGCTTGGCCAAGAATGACGGGCAGCATGTCAGCCAGCGCGAGCCACGCCGCCAGGATCGCCCAGGCCCGCCACGCGTATATCCGGTGCCATACGCTCACCAGCACGACAGCCGCAGCCGCAACCAGCGACAGCCATGTCAGCACTGTGGGCGGCGTCGCGAACGCCTCAACCTTGGCTGGGTTCGGGAACCATTGCCACGGACCGCCCAAGGCACCGGGAACGAACGTGCTCTTGAACAGTCCCGTGATGAACCCCGTTACGTCCTGCGGGAAGCCGCGCTTACCGGGCGTAGCGCCGGGGGCACTCAACTGTACGGCAAGCACGGAGGCGTATCCGGCAAGCACCGCCGCGTACAGCAGCCATGCCTTCCAGTACCTGATGACCGCCAGCCGCGCAGCCCTGATCCAGTGGCCTTCGACAAAGAATGCTGAGGTCAGGGCGAAGAGCAGGAACGGGAGGGCTATGCCCTTCTCGAAGAAGAGCATCCCTGCCAGCAGCCAGGCAGTTGCGATGACGAGGTGTTTCAGGTGGCGGCCGCGCAGGTAGCGGACATGGGCGTCAACGGCCATGAACGTCGCAAGCTGCAGCGGCAGTGACTCTATAGCCGATGACCACCAGACCAGCGCGGGGACTGTCAGCGGGCTGAGCAGGTAGACAACCAGCGGGATCAGGATCGCCGGATGGTTTCCGAACAGCGTGCGCAGCAGCCGCAGTAGAGCGAGGCAGGCCCCAGCCAGGACCACCAGCAGGACGACAGAGACAAGCGTCCAGTTGTAGAGGGAGGTCCTGGCCATGAACCAGGAGACCGCGAACGGGCCTGGATCCAGATGGCCGCCGCCCTCCACCTTCATCAGGTACTGCCAGCTAAGGCCATGCTCGAGCGCGCGGTCGAAGTAAACGAAATCATCCTGCCAGAAGAAGAAGTGGCTCAGCACGGCGGCCTTCCACGCCAGCTGGGCAGTGATCAGCCCGATTGCGGCCAGAGTTACGCCGTGCTTGCGCACGACCCGCGTGGCGATCTCCTCCCACGGGATGGCGTCCTCGCCCTGCCCGCTGACCGGCAGGGCCGACCAATGCGGCTCAATGGCCACGGCGCGTTAGCCCCTTTCACGTGGTCTCCGCGCGAGTTGCCCGCGCCGGCACACACGCCCAGGGGAGTTCGCGCAGCGCGCGTAGGCGAGCCTAACCTGGGTTACTCTGGCGTAACAAGCGGTATGCGCCGTTTCGGTACAAGCAGCCCAGAAGACCAGCAGTGCGCCCCGGCGCTGGCGCTGGGATAGGCACATAGACCGTTATGTTTATGTGTCCTGACAACAGGTATCGCATGGCGCTACGCGCCAGTAAGATCCGACCCGGTCGGACTTAGCCGTACGCCAGCTAGCTGGCGATGCTCGTGGAGGATCGATGCGCCGTGTCGTCGGGCTGACGCTCACCGGGCTGGGAGCCTTCTTCATCGCGTCAGCGCTGCTCCTACGTTTCTACGTTCCCGGCCAGGTCCTTAAGTTCCCGCTGAATGAATACATCGTGTACACCCTCACCGGGAACGACCTCAGCTACTTCAGCAAGGCGCAGCTAAAGGAGCTTTCGGGTGTGTCCATGCGCGCCACCAGCACGGTCAAGGGAGTCGTCCTGGCGGGCTCATCTTCAACGGCCGTGTGGGACGAATTCACCGCCCTGGAAGACGTCACCAACCACCAGCCGGTCGAGTACACGTTCCAGCGGTCCGCCTTTGACCGGCGAACCGGGGTAGTCGTCAACTGCTGCGGCGCCGCTATCGGCTCGAACAAGCAGGTCCGCCAGTCCGGCCAGGGATTCGTGTGGCCGATCGGCACGCAGAAGAAGACCTACCAGGTGTTCGACCCTATCCTCCTGAAGCCAATGCCATTCCGGTACGCGGGCACGGCGACCATTGCTGGCATGACTGCCTACAAGTTCGTGGAGCAGGTCTCCAACCAGCGGTTCAGCCAGCAGACACTGCCGCGCTCGCTGGCCGGGTTCAAGGGCCAGGGCTCGGTGACCCTGCCCGAGTACTACACGGCGACGAACACGTACTGGGTCGACCCGGTCACTGGCTCCGTGCTCGCCGTGACCAAGAACGACAGGGCTGCGCTGGAGGACAGCACCGGTACTACCCGGCTCGTCGTTCTGCAGGGACAAGTCGCGACGACGCCGCAGAGCAACAAGGGGGCCGTCCACGCCGCCAACTCGGGGCAGACGAAGATCAGGCTCGTTCAGGACATCGGCCCGCTGGTCCTCGTGCTCGTCGGCATAGGTCTGGTCGCAGTAGGGTTCTTCCTCGTCGCGCGCCCGCGCGCCGAGGAAGAACCACCGGCCTACGACAAAGATCCGGTCGGTTCGGCGGCTTGACCTTGGGGCGGGAGTAGCGGTTCGGTGCTCCCAGGTTCGGTGGTCGTGCGGCGCGCCCAGCGGCCGATCGCGAGGCCGGCGGCGCCCCAGATGAGGTCGGAAGCGGTCATCATCACCCGCGAGATCAGGGCGATCACTAGCGCCGCACCGCGGGGCATGACCGGCGCCAGCGCGGCCACCAGGGCAAGCTCCCGCGGCCCGATCCCGCCGGGAAACACGACGATCAAGATGCCCGCCGACCACGCGATTGCGTAGGCGCCGAACGCGAGCAGCAGGACATGTGCCCCGCGCCCCGTTATGTCCCTGACGAGCACCCAGGCTTGCAGGCCCCACAGCAGCCAGCCCAGCGCAGTCCAGGCCAGCGCCCTGGCCACCCCCCGCGCGCTCGGCCGCCGTTCCAGCGGCTGCGACCTGATGAGCATAAGGGCGCGATCTAGAAGCCGCCCGAGCACCGGCGGGCACAGGCCGATCAGGATCAGCGGGGTAAGAGCCAGCGCCCACCAATACTGGCGTGCGGCGCCCGCGGAGGCGAGCGGAAGTGCGACCGCAGCCGTCAGCAGCCCGACTCCGAGCACCAGAGCCAGGGCGATGACAACCGCGGTTGCACCGCGGCGGCGCGGCACATGGTAGTCATGTCCGAGCTCCACCTGGGCAGCGAAGGCCCACACGGCACCGGGCACGTACTTGGCGAGCTGGGCGACGAACATGATCCGGAAAGCAGCCGGCACCGCCAGCCGGGTGCCGAGATCGGCGAGCACCTCGCGCCAGGCCAGCATCATGCAGCCCGCACCGGCGACTGCGGCCAGCGCCGCCCCGGATATCGAGTACCAGTGCAGCCGCCCAAGCGCCGGATGGACTTGCGGCCAGTCAACGGCCAGGCCATAGCCGCAGAACACCAGGACCACGATGAGCAGGCCGACTCGCACCCAGGGGCTCGCTCGCACGCGGTTCAGCAAGCCCCAAGGCGTACCTGCGCCGCGAGCGGTAACCATGACGAACCTCGACATCATTGGGCCAACTGATATCAGAGGGTAATCCCGCTTGCGCCGGCACCAGGCAGTTCCAGCCACACCTTCTGCCGGACATCGATTTCACCCGCATGGAGGCGGATGCGGGTGGCGCCTGCCGACACGGGGCGGTCCTGGCCAAGTAAACAGTTCCTGGCCAGGACCCAGACCCCCTCAGGGAGTGCCCCTGTGACGCGAGGCAGGCTGCTGCGTTCCGGGGCGGGTTTGTTGTCAGGACGTGCGCACACGCCCGTTGACATCGGCCGTCTTGGCGGCCGACGGCTCAGGCTGGGCGGAGGCGTCCTTCTCGGATGATTTGCCCGGTTTCGTCGGCATTCCACCGCGGCGGGACACGATACGGATGGCCGCGCTGGTGGCCGCCGCAGCCGTCACCAAACCGGCCGTGAGGAACGGCCAGAGGCGCCGCTTCCGCTGGGGCTCGATCCGGCGGGCCGCGGCGCCCAGCATCGCCGAGAGCCTGGGCGCGACGCGCTTTTCCAGCACCTGTCCGGTGCGGTCAAGGCGTGGCGCGGTCCAGGTCCGGGCACGGTGCATCCGCTGACGCGCGGTCACCCGCGCTCTTGCCGCGACTGGGGCGACTCGGGACGCGGCCTCACCAGCCTGCCGCCGTGCCTTTGTTGCCTTGGCACTAACAGCGCCTTTGCCTTTGGTGACCTGCGTTTTGGATATGAGGGACACTTGTTACCTCCCCGAATTTGCTCCCGTGCATGTCTCTTCCCCCAGCGGCGCACCTCAATCCTCGGCGCCGGTTCGCCGTGCCCGCCCAAACATGCGAGGATGCTCATGTCACGCTTATCTCCCCGAGGGGGTTCCCCGGCGGCCCGGCGTCGTGCCGTGCCAGGATGCGAGCCATGACTGCAACTCTCACCGCCACGCTGCGGACCAGCCACGGGCCCATTGTCGTGCGGCTCTTTCCTGACCATGCGCCTAAGACCGTCCGCAACTTCGTGGAACTGGCCCAGGGCAGCAGGGAGTGGTCGGATCCCCGGACCAGGCGCGTTACCAAGAGCAGGCTTTACGACGGGACCATCTTTCACCGCGTCATCCGCGACTTCATGATCCAGGGCGGAGATCCGCTTGGTACCGGCACTGGCGGTCCCGGCTATCGTTTCGCCGACGAGTTCCATCCGGATCTGGGCTTCGACCGGCCGTATCTGCTGGCGATGGCAAATGCGGGGCCAGGGACCAATGGTTCGCAGTTCTTTATCACCACCGTGCCCACTCCGTGGCTGACCGGGAAGCACACAATTTTCGGGGAAGTCATCGAAGGCAGCAAGGTCGTCGACGCCATCAGCCGGGTCAAGACCGGCCAGGGTGACCGGCCCGCCACCGATGTCGTGCTGGAGCAGGTGGAGATCGAGCAGGCTGGCAGTACCCCAGAAAATGAGCGCTAGGCATGGATGTCCAGCCGACCCCGGCCGACGGGAGCGGCACCAATGTGCCCACCTGTTACCGGCATCCTGACCGGGAGACGTATCTCTCCTGCGTGCGGTGCGGTCGCGCTGCCTGCCCGCAATGCCTGAGATCCGCTCCGGTCGGACAGCAGTGCGTCGAGTGCGTCAGGGAGGGCAGCCGCGGAGTGCGGAGACCGATCACGGTCTTCGGCGGGCGCGCGGTTTCCGGCACGATCGTTACCTGGACTTTGCTGGGCCTCAACATCGCTTTCTATCTGGTGGAGTGGGCCTACCCCCGGATCGTCAATTATCTGGACATGGTTGGAGGAGCCTACGACCCGGACCTGCACCAGCAGGTCGGGGTCGCATTCGGGCAGGACTACCGCCTGCTCACGTCGGCCTTCCTGCACGAGCCGGGGCTTGCCGGGTTCGGTCCCGCCCACATCATTTTCAACATGTGGGCGCTGACGCTGGTCGGCCCCGCGCTGGAGCGCCTGCTCGGGCCCATCCGGTTTCTCGCGCTGTACCTGCTCAGCGCGCTGGGCGGGGCGGTTTTCTTCTACCTCTTCGCCCCCAGAAACGCCTCCGCCCTGGGTGCCTCAGGCGCCATCTTCGGGCTGTTCGGCGCCTGGTTCGTCGTCTCACGGCGGCTGCGCACGGACAGCCGGTCGATCGTCTTCCTGATTGGGATCAACCTGGTCCTGAGCTTTGTCCTGGCCAGGGTTGCCTGGCAGGACCATGTCGGCGGGCTGCTCACCGGCGGGCTGCTCACCGCCGCCTATGCTTACGCACCACGCCAGCGCCGGGCCCTCGTTCAGGCAGGGGCGGCACTGGTGGTCCTGGCTGTCCTCATTGCCGCAGTGGTGCTGCGCAACCACGAAATCATGACCTCAGCACTCGGCTGAGTGGTGGCGGGGTCCGCAGGCAGCATGCGAGAACCGCTAGCGCCACTGTGTGGACAGCGCCACGCCCCCGATGATGAAGATGAACCCGGCGGCAAGGTTCCAGTTACCCAGGACCTGCATGGGCAGGTGACCTGAGCTGATGTAGTAGAGGGAGATCCAGGCCAGCCCGACGAGCAGGCAGCCAATCATGGTGGGCACCAGCCACCGGGGACTGACTTTCGGCCTGGCAGGCCGGGGCGGCGGCGTGTAAACAGGTTTGCTTCTGGCGCGGGACTTAGGCACGGTCGTCTCCTAGTGGCCGGGTGTTGGGGTGGCGGTGGCGGTCACGGTGGGCGTGGGAGTGGGTGACGGGGTGGGTGACGTGGTGGGAGGAGGGGGCGCCTTCGCCACGTAAATGATCACTGTTGAGCCACTCACCGCGACCGTGCCGCCCGCGGGGCTCTCGTTGAACACAGTGCCCGGGCTGGCGAAGGACGGGCCCGCGGCGTAGTGCACGTCAGGGTTGAACCCAGCGTTCTGCAGAATCGAGACCGCGGTGTTCTTGGGGTCGCCGCGGACATCAGGAACCTTGGTGCCACCGCCGGACACCCAGATGGTGACCTTGCTCAGGGGCAGCAGCATGGTTCCCGGCTGCGGGTCCTGCTTGATCACCTGGCCCGCCGGCTTGGTCGAGGAGGGGTCCGTTCGCAGGGTGACCGAGAATTGCTGGAGCTTATTCTGCGCCGCGGTCTCCTGCATGCCCACCACGTCCGGGACCGGGATCTTTGAAGGCCCGGTGGAAACAAAGATGGTGACTGTGGTACCGGCTTTTACGATGTTTCCGTTTTGCGGACTGGTTTTGATGACCAGCCCCTTGTGAACAGTCCCGGAGGCTTGCTGGGTGACCACGGGAACCAGGCCCGCCTGCTTGATCTTTGCCTCCGCCTGCTTGAGCGTCAGCCCCGTCACCTGCGGCACCGCATGCCCGCCGCCGCCCTTGCCCAGGATGGCGTAGGCGACTCCGCCCACGACCGCCAAGACGACGAGGACGCCGGCGATCCACGCCAGCGCGGTCCGCCGCCGGCGGCTCCGCTGGGCGGCGGAGTCGTCTTCCGGAGGGCCGTACCGGTAGTCGGGGATGCCACGGGTCGCGGTGCCTGCCAGCGCTGTGGCAGGCCCCAGCCGCTGGGTTGAGCCGTAACCTGTCCGGGGCCCGGCGACCGGCATGCCTGACAGCGCGCGCTGAATATCCATCCGGAAGTCGCCGGCGGACTGGTAGCGCTCTCTCGGGTCCTTGGCCATGGCCCGCAGCACGATGCCGTCGGCCCATGACGGAACCTCAGGGTCGATGTGCGACGGGGGAATCGGGTCTTCCCGTACGTGCTGGTAGGCGATGGCCACCGGCGAATCACCCAGGAACGGCGGCCGGCCGGTTAGCAGTTCATAGAGCAGGCAGCCGGTCGAGTACAGGTCGCTGCGAGCGTCCACGCGCTCGCCGCGGGCCTGCTCCGGGGACAGGTACTGGGCAGTGCCGATGACCTGGGCGGTCTGGGTCATGGTGGCTTGCGCGTCACTCACCGCCCGGGCGATGCCGAAGTCCATCACCTTGACCTGGCCGCTGCGGGTCAGCATCACGTTGCCGGGCTTGATGTCGCGGTGGATGATCCCGTTGCGGTGGCTGTAGTCAAGCGCCCGCAGGACACCGTCGGTGATTTCGAGCGCCCGTTCCGGCAGCAGCCTCCGGTCGTCCCGCAGCAGATCACGCAGGGTCCGGCCGTCCACGTACTCCATCACGATGTAGGGGATGTGGGAGGGAGTGCTGGAGTCTTCGCCCGTGTCGTAGACAGCGACGATCGACGGGTGGTTCAGCGAAGCAGCGGACTGTGCCTCGCGGCGGAACCTGGCCTGGAACGTCTGATCCCTGGCCAGGTCGTCACGGAGGGTTTTGACCGCGACCACGCGGTCGAGCCGGATATCGCGCGCCCGGTACACCTCGGCCATGCCGCCCCGCCCGACGACCCCATCGAGTTCGTAGCGGCCGCCGAGGAGCCGGGGCTGTGTCATGTCTCGCAATTTCCGTGTCCGTCCTGGATCGTCGTCAGCCGGAGGCGGGCGTGCCCGTCATCTCGCCCCGATGGTTCGGCACCGGGCTGCCCTCCCCTTTCATCGGTGAACTCATCCCTTCGCCTGTGAAGACAGGTAGGCCAGGTATGCCTGGATGATCTTCACTGCTATCGGTGCGGACGCGTCTGCACCCAGACCTCCGCCCTTAACCACGACGCCGACGGCTATCTGCGGGTTGCCAACGGGGGCGAAACACGTGAACACCGCGTCGTCGAGCTGGGTGTTGTTGATCCCGTTCTGTGCCGTCCCGGTCTTGGCCGCGATCGGAATGCCGGGCAGGTACGCGCTGGCGTGGGCGGTGCCGTATGGCTGCTTGACCACATCGGTCATCATCGCGGCCACGTTGTCGGCTGCGCCCGGCGTCAATGGCTGGCTCAGCGCCGTTGGGCTGGTGTTCTCGAGCGGGGTCAGGTCCGGGGCGGTCACCTTCTGAACCAGGTACGGAGCCATCAGCGTGCCGTGGTTGGCGATCGCCGCGGCGATCATCGCCTCTTGCAGCGGGGTGACGGTGTCGTTGTACTGGCCGATCGCTGAGTACGCGGTCAGCGCGCGGTCAGTGACGGGCGGGAAGTTGCTCGCGGAAACCACGAGCGGAATCCGCAGGTTGCTGTTGTTCATGCCGAACTTGTTCGCCTGCCGCCGCAGCGCTGCCCCGCCAAGCTTCATGCCGATGTTGCCGAAGACCGTGTTGCACGAGACGGTGAAGGCGTAGATCACGGGCACCCGCCCGCTCCCGCACGGCTCGTTGTTGTAGTTGATCAGTTCTTTGGTCGTGCCGGGCAGCTTGAGGTTGGTCGGCGCGTACACGTTGGTGCCCGGGCTGTAGTTGCCGCTGGAAAACGCCGCCGAGCTCGTCACGATCTTGAAGGTCGACCCGGGCGGGAAAGTCTGGTTGATTGCCCGGTTGAGAAGCGGCTGCCGCGGGTTGCTCAGGTACCGCCGGTCGGTCCGGTCGAGCGCGCGGCCGTTGAAGGTGGCGTACTTGTTTGGGTTGAAGGTTGGGTACGAGGCCAGCGCCAGGATCGCACCCGTCGAGGGGTTGATGGCGACGGCCGCGCTCGGCAGCCCCTTGGACCTGAGCGCGTCGTACGCGGCCCGCTGGGCGGCGGAGTTGATGGTGAGCTGGACCGTCGCGCCCTTCTTGGGCTTCCCCGTCACCAGGTCGATCAGGTTCCGCACCGCCAGCCGTGGGTCTGATCCCGACAGCAGCCGGTTTTCCGCCTGCTCGATCCCGGTCGCGCCATAAATCGAGTCGTAGCCGGTGACCGGGGCGAACGGCGCACCTTGGGGGTAGGACCGCTGGAAGCTGTAGATGCCGCTGACCTTGCGGGACTCGGCGATCACCTTGCTGTCGGCGGTGATGATCGAGCCGCGCTGGAACTGGTACTGCTCGGCGAACGTCCTGGCATTGTTGGGCTTGTCGGCGAGGCTGCCTGCCTGGAACGCCTGCACGTAATTGGCGTTCACGAGCAGCAGCAGGAACATCGCCAGGCAGGCCAGAGCGATTCGGCGCAGGGCATGGTTCACTGGCCGGCCCCCCGTCGCTGGCGGGGCTGTGCCTGCGGCGCGTGCGGCGGCCTCATCCGGCTCTCACCACCTGGGTCATCCCCTCGTCCTGAATCGGCTGCGGTGCGGGCCTGCGTGCGGTGTTGCTGATCCGGATCAGCAGGGCAATCAGCATCCAGCTGGCCACCAGCGAGGAACCGCCCTGGGAGAGGAACGGGGTGGTGATACCGGTCAGCGGGATGAGCCGGGTGACGCCGCCCACGATAACAAAGACCTGCAGCGCGATGACGAAAGCGAGCCCGCCAGCGAGCAGCTTGGCGAACGGGTCACGGACCGCGACCGCGGCCCGGAGACCGCGCTGCACGATGAGGCCATAGATGAGCAGGAGCGCCATCAGGCCGGTGATGCCGAGTTCCTCGCCGAAAGCGGTGATGATGAAGTCGCTTTGGACCAGCGGGGTGAGGAAGGGCTGGCCGTGCCCGAGCCCAGTGCCGAGCACCCCGCCGAAGGCCATTCCGTACAGGCCCTGTACGAGCTGGTAGGCGTCGTGAGACGGATTGTTCCCCGTGAAAGGGTGCAGCCAGATGTCGAACCTCTCGTGCACGTGGCCGATCACGCGGCTGGCGGCGAAAGCCCCGCCCACGAAGAGCGTGGTCCCGATCAGCAGCCATGACGTGCGCTGGGTGGTGACGTAGAGCATGACGAGGAACAGCCCGAAGAACAGTGCCGAGGTGCCGACGTCGGTTTCGAAGAACAGGATGAGCAAGCTGGCGCCCCAGGCGATGAGTACCGGCCCCAGGTCCCGCCCGCGGGGCAGGTCAATACCCAGCACACGGTGGCCCGCGAGGGAGAGCACGTCGCGCTTGGCCCCCAGGTAGCCGGCGAAGAACACCGCGAGCGCGAGCTTGGCGAACTCACCCGGCTGCACCGACAGGCTGCCGATGCTGACCCACACCTTGGCGCCGTTCACCTCGCTCACCGAGGCTGGCAGCACGGCCGGGATGGCGAGCAGCGCCAAGCCGACCGCGCCCAGGGTATATGTGTAGCGCTGCAGGGTCCGGGCCTCACGGACCACCAGCAGCACGAGCACGAACGCGATGATGCCGCCCGCACTCCAGACCAGCTGGAACTCCGTGGTCGATGAGCTCATGGTGCTGATCTGGTGCCCGGGGTTACCATCGCGGCCGGACTCCTGCAGACGGTAGATCATCACCAGGCCGAGGCCATTCATCAGCGCGGCCAGCGGCAGCAGGAGGGGATCTGCCCACGGTGCCAACTTGCGGACCGCCAGGTGGGCGCCAAGTACGAGGACGGCAAAGGCCAGGCCGTACCCGATGGTCCCGGGCGGAACCTGGCCCTTCATGCCCAGGCCCACGCCAACATAGGCAAAGATCACTACACCGATCGCGAAGAGGAGCATCGCGAGTTCGGCGCTGCGCCGACCGCGCGGCAACGCCACCCGGCCCGGTTCGGAACCTTGGCCGGGGCTGGCAGCACCTGCCCCGGGGCTATTGCCGGGCTGGCCGGGAGTGGCGATCACACTCACGGCGATCCCCCGGTTCCCGTGGCCGCCGGTCCCGGGCAGTCCGCGGGGACGGTGGGCTGGGTACCCGCGGGAGGTGCCGGTGGCCTGACCGTCCTGCCGTTGACCCTCTTCGGCCTGATGGTGCCGTACTTCTTCCGGTATGCGCTCAGCTCGCTCTGATACTTGGCTTTCGCCTTCTTGTAGGCCGCCAGTTTCGCGTAGGCGCTCAGGCAATTCTGGTAGTCGCTGCGGATGTTTCCCACGATCCGCTGCGCGTGGGCCAGGCTGGTGGCAGGGATCGTTCCGCGGATCGACTGGAGGTCCGTGGTTGGCACCGCCGACAGCGGGATCTTGGTCTGCTGGAAGACGTGGGACAGGCTTATCCCGGCGACCGTCTGGTTGACCCCGCGGAAGATGGCGACCTTGCCGTCGCTGGTGCCGACGTAGTACTGATCCTGGGTATACCGCCAGCCGCTGTACCCGCCCGCGGCGATCACGATGAGCAGCAGTGCGAGCAGGGATGTGACGATTGGCCACCGCCGCCGCGGGCGCATCTCCTCGTCCAGCCCGGTCTCGCCGTCTACCGGGGACTGGTCGTCATGGGCAACGGCGATCGCCGGCTGCGGGGCGGTCTGCGTGAGCACGTGGGCCCGCGCGGCCGGGCTGTTGGTGCGCAGCTGGGGCGGGGTGCTGCCGTTCGAGGCGGCGCCCGCGATCACCGACACGCCGGTGGGCGGGCGCAGTGCGGTGGTGCTGTCCACCACATCCGCGACGATGCAGGTGATGTTGTCCGGGCCGCCACCCTTGATCGCCAGTTCCACCAGCTGGAGGACCGCGTCGTCCGGCTCGGCGATCGTGGCCAGCGTCCGGTGCAGTGTTTCCTCGCTCACCACCCCGGAAAGGCCATCGGAACACAGCAGGTACCTGTCGCCGATCCTGGCTTCGCGCAGCGACAGATCGGGCTCCGCGTCCGAGGTGCCGTCCAGTGCCCGCAGCAGCAGGGACCGCTGCGGATGGGTGGCGGCTTCGCCCGGGCTGATCCGGCCGTCGTCGACCAGTGACTGGACCAGAGTGTGGTCGTGAGTGATCTGCCGCAGCTCGCTGCGGGAGAGCACGTACGCACGCGAGTCGCCGATGTGGCACAGTGCCACCCGGCTTCCCGACCAGAGCATGGCGGTGAGGGTGGTGCCCATGCCACCGATGGAGGGGTCGGCGGCCACCATGTCGTGCAGGATCCGGTTGGCTCGTGCGACGGCGCCAGCGAGAGCGTCCACGAGTTCACTGGCGGGCAGGTCGCCGTCGAGGTCGGCGAGGGCGGAAATGGCCACGGCGCTGGCGACCTCACCGGCTGCGTGGCCGCCCATGCCGTCAGCGACAGCGAGCAAGCGGGGGCCCGCGTAGGCCGAGTCCTCATTCCCCTCGCGGAGGAGGCCGACGTCTGAGCGGACCGCAAAGCGGAGTGCGAGTGTCATCTGCGAAGTTCCAGAACGGTCTTGCCGATGCGGATCGGTACACCTGGGGGCACCGGCGTCGGCTGGGTTACCTTCTGCCGGTCGAGGTAGGTGCCGTTGGTCGATCCGAGATCCTCAACGATCCACTGACCGTCTTGCGGGAACAGCCGGGCGTGTCGGCTCGAAGCGTAGTCGTCGTCGAGCACCACTGTGGCATCATTTGCCCGGCCGATCGTGATTTGCTGGTTTGTCAGCCCGATCGCCGTACCTGTCAGTGGCCCCGCTGTCACCAGGAGGCGCTGTGGCGCCTTCCGTCCCTGGCGCGGGGCACGTTGCGGATGCGGCGCCTTCATCTGTTGCGCCTTGCGCTGGCGCCGCTGCTGGCGGGCCGAGACGGAGGGGCCGAACAGGTCCGTGCGCACGACACCGACCGCGGCGATCACGAAAAGCCACAGGACCGCGAGGAAGGCGAGCCTGATAAGGGTGAGAGTGAGCACATTCATGAGGTCATGTGTCCTCGGGTGGCCGAGACTCCTTGGTTACGTATGGAGTAATGCCCCTGCTTGTCTTGGTCCTGCTGGTGGTTCAGTAGTAGCCATGGTCTCGCCGGAACACCAAGGTGGTGCGGCCCAGGGTGACCTGGGTCCCATCGCTGAGCGCGACCCGCCGGACCGGCTCACCGTTGACGAAAGTGCCGTTGGTGGAGCCGAGATCGACGAGCACCACCTCACTGTCCTCCACCCGCAGCTCAGCGTGGTGACGGGATACACCTGCGTCAACGAGCCGCAGGTCGCAGTCGGTTCCCCGGCCAAGCATGGTCAAAGGTGACGTCAGCTCGTAGGTGCGCTGGGTGCTGCCGTCTGATCCCTCCTCCGGGCCCGACACGAGCAGCCTTGGCCGCCCGGGGAACGTGCCAGGCGGCCGCGGCAGGTCGCTGGAGGGGCGCCGGATCTCCCCGCCTTCGACCGTGGTGCCGCGGATCACCCCGGAGCGGATCCGGAACATGCCCGTGGACAGGTCCGGCACTCCCTCGAAGCGCATGCGCACAGGACCGACGAAGGAGTAGCCCTGTTCCCTGGCATGCTCGCGGGCCAGGGTTGCGAGCTCGATGCCCAGATTCTCCGCGTAGACCTCCAGGCGCTGGTAGTCGGCCTCGGACAACTCCACCACGAAATCGTTGGGAACAAGTGTCCTGCCCTGCGCGACGATGGCGGCGCGGTCGTCCATCTCGCGCTGTACTGCGCTGGCAATCTCCACCGGCTCCAGGTCCGACTCGAACGCCCGCGCGAAGGCACCCTCGACCATGTCCCCGAGCCGGCGCTCAAAGCGCTGTAGCACTCCCACCGGGTACCTCCTTCCCCTGCTCGCATCCGATGGTATCGGCGGTGAGGGGCAGCTTGCGGGCGTGCTACCCTGACTCCTTGCCACGGGCGGGTGGCGGAACGGCAGACGCGCACGGTTCAGGTCCGTGTGTCCGCAAGGACGTGAGGGTTCAAATCCCTCCTCGCCCACGAGGTGGCCCATGTTGTTTGTTGCCCTTTGGGCAACTTAACGCAGTGCTGCGGCGCCGCATGCACGGGCCGGTGGAGGCACCAGCGGTATGGTCCGTGGCGGCGCCGCAGGTCAGGGTTGTGCTTTGCGTACCACCTCCGCGACGGTGCTCGCGGCGGGCCCGACCGCGGCCGCGACCGGTGGTGATAGCGGCGCGCCGAGCTCGAATTGCCCGGCTTCGATGCCAATGATGACCAGCCGGGGCGGCAGCTGGTCCAGCGCCCGTGCCAGTTCCACTGCTTCTGCCAGGCCGAACTCGTGAGTGCCGCCAGCCCCGGTGCCGATGCTCAGTGGCCCGGCGTCGGCATGGAGCACGCGCACGGTGCCCGGTGGCTGTCCTGACCGAATCGCGTCGCTGATCACAACCAGGTCTGAGCCCGACCAGACGTCGATGAGGCCGGCCGGGTCCTCGTGCTGGATCACAGCGACATCAGGCGGAAGCAACGGGACCGCCCGCTCCGCCACGGCCGCCCCGACGGCATCGTCGCCGCGGTCGGGGTGGCCGAGCCCAACCACGAGCGTGCGCCCCGCCTTGGTGTCCTTCGTCACTGGCCCTCCACGGTGAGGTCCAGGAAATGGGTCGCACAGGAAATGCACGGGTCGTAGTTGCGGATCGCCTGTTCACACTGGCGGGTCAGTTCCTCGGTGGGCAGGTCCAGCCGCGCCTGCACGAACGCCCGCAGGTCGTGCTCGATGCTGATCTGGTTCTGCGCGGTCGGCGGAACGATCCGGGCATTGAGGATGGTGCCGTCCGCGTCGAGCTCATAGGAGTGATACAGGATCCCCCGCGGTGCCTCTGTCGCCCCGTGCCCGATCCCGGCCCGGGGCGGGACGTCCACGGCGGGCGCCGCCGCGCCGTCCCACTCGCCGATGATCCGCAGCGCCTCATCGCAGGCGTAGGTGAGTTCTACCGCGCGCACGATGATGGACTGGAACGGATTGCGGCACACGCCGGCGAGCCCTGCCATCTGCGCGGCCTCGCGGGCAAGCGGTGACAGGGACGCGGCGCTGAGCGCGTAGCGGGCCAGCGGGCCGACCAGGTACGGCGTGTGGTCATCCAGGGTGGCGTGCAGCGCGTGCGACCGCGCCGCGTGCTCCTCGGTCACATGGTCGCTGAACTCGCTCACGTCGAAGGCGCGCCCTCCGGTGGTGACGGGCGAGCCTTGCTCGATCGGGTACCCGTCCGCGGAGCGCAGCGCCATGTACTCGAAATCGTGCTCCATTTCGGGGAAGTCCAGCCCCGCCGCAAACCCGACGGTCGCCAGCGCGTCGTCTCTGGCCGCGGCGAGCGTTGAGCGCAGCCCCCGCATCTCCTCGGGCATGGGAAGCCGGTAGAAGCCGCCTACCCGCACGTTGACCGGGTGTACGGCCCGCCCACCAATGACGGTCATGAGGGTGTTCCCGGCCTTCTTCAGGCGCAGGCCCAGCTCGACCAGATCGCGGTGATCACGTGCCATGGAGATCGCGCTGTCGTAGCCGAGGAAGTCAGGCGCGTGCAGCAGGAAGATGTGGAGCGCGTGGCTCTCGATCCATTCTCCGCAGTACAGCAGCCGCCGCAGCCGCTGCAAGGGCTCGGGGATGATGACGCCGCAGGCGTCCTCGATCGCCTGGCAGGAGCTCATCTGGTAGGCGACGGGGCAGATGCCGCACACCCGCGCGGTGATGTCGGGCGGCTCGGTCCAGGCCCGCCCGCGCAGCAGCGCCTCGAAGAAGCGGGGTGGTTCGAAGATCCGCAACTCCACGTCCGTGACTTGCCCCGCATCTACCCGGACGTGCATCGAGGCTTCGCCTTCGACCCGGGCGAGCATGGCCACATGCAGCGTCCTGCTGCTGCCGGCCTGCCCATTGCCCGCCCCCTCGCTCACTTGGCCACCTCCTCCTGCCGCTTGCTCTCGGCCTGGAACTCTGGTGCCGCCGGGGCGAAGGTGCGGAACACCCGGTGCACGTCCCGCTTGGGCATTCCCAGCAAGGAGAGCCTGGTCGCCAGGGAGCGCGTGTTGGCGGTGTCCTGCGGGCCGAAGCACCCATAACAGCCCCGGCTGTAGGAGGGGCACAAAGCCCCGCATCCCGCGTGTGTCACCGGTCCCAGGCACGGGATGCCCTGCGCGACCGTCACGCACACGGTGCCACGCTGCTTGCACTCCACGCACACGCTGTGAGCGGGCACGCGTGGCTTGCGGTCGTGCAGAAACGCGGTGAGCACCTCCAGCAACTGGCCCTGGTCGACGGGGCAGCCGTGGAGTTCGAAGTCGACCGGCACATGTTCCGAGATGGGCGTGCACTCGGCAAGCGTCGAAATGAACTGCGGGTGGGCATACACGGCCGCGCGGAAATCCGCGACGTTCCCGAAGTTCCGAAGCGCCTGGATGCCGCCGGCGGTCGCGCACGCACCGATCGTGACGAGCCGCCGGGAGGCGGCGCGTACCTGCTGGATGCGTTCCAGGTCATCCGGGGTGGTCACGGACCCCTCCACGAGGGAGAGGTCATACGGGCCGGCCACGACCGCCCGGGTGGCCTCAGGGAAGTATGCGATCTCGACCGCACCAGCGATGGCCAGGAGTTCATCCTCGCAGTTCAGGAGCGTCAGCTGGCAGCCGTCGCAGGACGCGAATTTCCACACAGCCAGCTTTGGGCGAGAGCGTTCCATGTCAACACTCCCGCAGCGCCATCAGGCCGGCGACTTGGTCATAGCCGAACACCGGGCCGTCGGCGCAGATGAATAGTTCCCGCAGCTGGCAGTGACCACACAGGCCGATTCCGCATTTCATGTTCCGTTCCAGCGAGACCCTGATGTGGCTGGCTGGCACGCCTGCATCCATGAGTGCGGCAGCGACGAAGCGCATCATCACCTCGGGCCCGCACACCAGCGCCAGCGTCCGTGCCGGGTCGAACTGAGCGGAAGGGATAAGTGTGGTCACCAGGCCCACCCGGCCCGGCCAGCCGGAATCGGCATGGTCCACGGTTACCTCGGCGGCCAGGCCGCCGGTCCCGCCAGCCCACGTGGGAAGGTCGTTCCTGAACAGGCGTTCCTGCGGTGACCGCGCCCCGTAGAGCAGTCTCACCCGCTGGTAGGCGCCGCGGTCGGCAAGAACCTCGAGGATCGTCGGGCGCAACGGCGCCAGGCCAATGCCGCCCGCGACGATGACGACGTCACCGCCTTTGCCGTCGGCCACCTCCCATCCGGTGCCATATGGCCCCCGTACGGTCAGCACGTCGCCTGGGACGGACCTGGCGAGCACGTGGGTTACGCCGCCCACGTCGCGGATCGTGTGCTCCAGGAGGCCCGGCTGGGCAGGATTGCCGCTGATGGAGATGGGAACCTCACCGGCGCCGAAGGCTCCGAGCATGGTGAACTGGCCGCCGCGGAAGGCCAGCGGCTCTCCGCCGACCGGCTCGAGGGTGAGGGTCACGGTGTCGTGGGTGTGCTCCTCGGCCGCCTGGACGCGAAACGGCCGTGGCTCCATCGGCTGGCGGCCAGGGCGGGTGATGACATCGGCCAATGCGGTCATGCCGGCTCCCGTCCGGCGGCGGTCCCCACCGCCGGGCTGCCACCACTGGCGGTGGCGGTGCCGGGCCAGGCGGCGGCACCGGGGGCGGCCGGCGGGCCGTACAGGTCCATCAGCCGCACGCGGGTCGCCTGCAGCCGCTGGCTCATCACCTGGGCGACGCGGTGGAGCAGCTCACAGCACAGCGCGGGATCCGCGTCACACTTGCCGCGCAGGCATGCCGAGTTCAGCGAGACCACACTGGTGGGCTCCACCGCCCGGGCGTCGAAGAACCAGCGGTGGGGCGGGATGAGCCAGGGCCAGTCCAGCACTTCCCCTTTGCCTGCCGAGTCCAGGATCTGCGAGCCGGTTCCCGGGCTGGACAGTTCCAGCGCGATCCGGCCACGGGTGACAACGTAGAAGTGCTCGGCGGTGCCGCCCTCCCGGAACAGGTAATCACCGGTCCGGTAGTGCTCGTTGCGCGCGCAGCCAGCAAGCTCAGCGACGGAAACGGTGTCCAGGCCAGCGAAGAACGGGTGGCCGGCCAGGTACTCAGCGATGTTTCGGATCATCACTTCTCACTCTCTCCCACCGCGGCGCCCACCGGGAGCGGGGCACGCAGCGCGGCCACTTCCGCTGTGATGTCTATGGCCGCTGGGCACCAGGTGATGCACCGCCCGCAGCCGACACAGCCGGAGGTGCCGAACTGATCGATCCAGGAGGCAAGCTTGTGGGTCAGCCACTGCCGGTACCGCGACCGGGTGGAGGCCCGGACGCTCCCGCCGGGCAGGTGCGAGTGACCACTGGTCAGGCAGGAATCCCAGATGCGGTAGCTCTCCGTGTGGTCACCGCTCAGATCGGCTACGTCCTCTATCGAGACGCAGAAGCAGGTTGGGCAGACCAGAGTGCAGTTGGTGCAGGCCAGGCACCGGGACGCCACATCATCCCAGCGCGGGTGTTCCGGATTGCCGTACAGCACGTCGCGGATGCCGTCGGTGTCGAGATGCCTGCCCATCCGCGCGACAGCACCCGCGCGCACCTGCGCGGCAATGGCGTGGTCACGGGCGGTTGCCGGGGCGCGTGTCAGCTCACGGAGCAGGTCCGCGCCACGGTCGCTGCCGACGGTCACAAGGAACCGGTGGCCGCCCTCGCCGAGGAGTTCGGTGAGGGCGAGATCGAAGCCGGTGGTGGGCTGCGGGCCGGTGCCCATGGAAGCGCAGAAACAGGTGCCGCTGGGGTCTGAGCAGCTGACCGCGACGATGAAGGCGCCGCCACGCCGTGCGGCGTAGGCCGGGTCGGTGAATTTCCGCTCGAGCAGCACCCGGTCATGAATGGCGATCGCGTGCAGGTCGCAGGACCTGACCCCGAGCAGCGCGTATGGCGGGCCATCGTGTTCGGGCACCGCGGTGGTGAATCCATCACTGTCGCGGTCGGCCGACCAGAGCAACTCGCGCGCGGGGAACAGGAACGACTTCCACGACTGCGCGGTGGCGGCGAAGCCGAACAGCGCATCGTCGTCGCGTGCCCGCAGCCGGTATGTGGCGGCATCCTGCGTGTCACCGCAGCCGCGGGGGAGGTCCCCGACCCCGGTGATCTCCGCCAGCCCGATCGCTTCGCCACGGCGGGTGGGGCCGATAACGGTAAAGCCCTGGTCACGCAGGGCATCGATCATTTCCTGGAACCCGGGCACGCCGATAACCGCCGGCTCCCATCCCCGGCGGAGACTTGTGTGGTCTCTCGCTGGGGCGGTCGCCTGCGCGATGTGGTTATCGTCGCGCGGCCCGCCGGGCGCCCCTGCTGGGGCTGGGTAGTCGCGCTGCATTTTCCTTCCCCGGTTTCTGCAACCCAGCCTGCTGTGGTTCTTACTTGGCGGCCAGAGTCCTCTTACCCAGCTGCCGGGGTCCAAGGTCCTGACCTGCTTTTTTGACAGGCCAGGGATCAAGAATGCATGCGAAATCCGTCGTCTTGGCGCTGTTTCACGCGCACATTGCAAGGCGCCGGCCTGATTCGGTTCGGAATGTGTGCGGCAAACGTTTAGGGAACAACGATGACGGGGCAGTGGGCGTGCCGCGCGAGCCACCCGGGGACCGATCCGGCGACGTGATGCCAGCGGTGCCCGGGCGCCCCGATGACCAGGGCGTCGGCGCTGTATTCATCGGCTGCCGCGGCGAGTTCCCTGGCTGGGTTGCCACGCCTGGTCACTACCTGGACCTCGATGCCGGTGCGGTCGCACACTTCGTCGAGTTCTGCCAGCAGCCACCGCTCAGTCTCCACCCGGTCCCTGGGCGTCCCGATGACCTGGCCGGTGAGCGGCTCGCAATAGATGCTGGGCGTACTGACATGGACCAGCAGCAGTGGCCGCTCAAGCCGCCGGGACAGCCCTGCTGCGTAGGCCAGGGCGTGGCGGCTCGACGGCGAGCCGTCATAACCCGCCACGACGGGATGATCCAGTTGCCTGACTGGCCCTGGATCGACGGGATCCGGACTCGGCTGGGGCGCCTCGTCATGGGCATGCCCCCGGGGGCGCTCAGGCTGGCCCGGGAGGGGCGAAGGCTCTGCCTGATCCATGGCTTTTCGTCCTTGTCAAGGTCCATGCTCCGCCGGCGTGGGCGCTCGTGCAACCTATGTTAGTTTCGGTTAAGCAACTAAGCCACTTGGGCGGCTGCTCACTTCCAAAGTCTGCCCCAGTCCTTATGACCAATGGTGGGATCAGCATCCCCGAGCGCCAGCACCCGCGCATTGTGTGCCGTGCGGGCACCCATGATCCCGAGATTTGCCAGGCCAGGGCAGAATTATTACTGTGCCGGAGCTACCGGAAGTAGAGTCTCTCGTCATTTTTCTGCGCGAGCGGGCAACAGGGCAGGTCGTTGACTGGGCTGCCAGCGCCGAGATCGCCGTGCTCAAGACCTACCAGCCGGCTCTCACCGCACTGACCGGCCAGCAGATCACCGGGGCCGAGCGGCACGGCAAGTTCCTCGACCTGGTTACGGGCCCGCAGCGGTTGCACCTGGTCATCCACCTTGCCCGCGCTGGCTGGCTGCGCTGGCGGGACAGCCTGCCGCCAGCCCCGCCCCGGCCGGGCAAGGGTGCGCTGGCATTCCGGCTGCGTTTCACCGATGGCACCGGGTTCGACCTGACCGAGGCGGGTACCCGCAAGCGGCTGGCGGTTTACCTTGCTGACGACCCGGGGCAGGTTCCGGGCATCGCCTCGCTTGGCCCGGATCCGCTCGCCGCCTCCTTCACCGCGGATGTTCTCGCCGGCTTGCTCGCGGGCCGCCGAACCCAGATCAAGGGTGTGCTCAGGGACCAGAAGATCATCGCGGGGATCGGCAACGCCTACTCCGATGAGGTCCTGCACGCCGCTAAGATGTCGCCGTTCAAGCTCGCCTCCAGCCTCACCCGCGACGAAGTGGTCTCGCTGCATGCGGCGATGACCGGTGCCTTGCAGGACGCGATCGCACGGTCAGCAGGCCGGGCGGCCGGCGAACTGAAGGCAGAGAAAAAGGCGGGCCTGCGCGTGCACGGCCGGGCGGGCCAGCCGTGCCCCGTCTGTGGTGACACCGTTCGAGAGGTGTCCTTCGCCGATTCCGCCTTGCAGTATTGCCCGACGTGCCAGACCGGCGGAAAGCCGCTCGCCGACCGAAGAATGTCCCGGTTGCTGAAGTGACGCCGGTTACCGCCCATCACTTCAAAAACACATCCCGCCAAACGGCTGCCGCTGCCCGCTGCCAGGCCAAAGCTTGATCTGCCAGCGTGCCTGGCCTTATGAGAACGGCGACTGCGCACCACGCCCGCGTTGTCGCGGGCTGCTATTTCCTTTTACTCATCATTTCCGGCGAAATTAGAGCAGCCCGGGCACGGGAGACGATATCGTGCCATGGCACACGTGTGGTCGCTAGGCGGCGGGAAGATCTGTGGAGGTATAGCCCCGTGAGTGAATCTGGAGGACCCGGACCGCACCGGACGTCTCGGCCCGGCCACAACCGTGGATCCGGGGCGCAGCACGCGCGGTTCGCTGGATCGCGCCAGCCGCGACAAAGGCCCAGGCCGTTGCTGCACCGGCCGCGCTCCCGCGGGGCGACCCTGGCCTTCGGCGCGCTGCTCGGGCTTGCTGGCTTGACAGCGACGGCGGTCGCGATCTCACAGGCACCCTCGCATCAGGTCAGCGTCTCGAATCAATCAGGCTCGCCGGGTGCCGGCACCTCATCGGAGGCAGGCACTTTCCCGGGGTCGGGCTCCGGCACCTCGCTGGGCGCAGGCACCATCTCGGGCTCCGGCACCACGCTGGGCGCAGGCACCATCTCGGACGCCGGCTCCACTCACCAGGTGGACCACTCCAACGTCGGGGCAACGCACTCGCCCCAGTTGCTGAGCCAATTCTCTGCTACGTCGGGGACCACTTCCGGGACGGCGACATCCTCGTCAGTGATAACGGGCGCGGCGCAGGGTGTGGATGTGGCCTCGTTTCAGGAGCAGAGCGGCATCGACTGGTCACAGGTCGCTGGCAGTGGCGGCAAGCAGTTCGCCGCGATCAAGGTGACCGAGGGCGACTACTACCGGAACAAGTACGCCCTCAACGATCTCGTGAGGGCCAAGGCGGCCGGGCTCGCGACGGTTGCCTACGCTTTCGCCATTCCCAACGGTGGCGGCAGCAGTGCCAGCCCCGTCACCCAGGCAGACGACGCGGTCAACTTCCTGAAGAGCGGCAGTGCCGGGGTTTCGCCGATCCTGCTGGACATCGAGTACGACCCGTACAAATCCAGCGACGGCACGAACAACTGCTACGGGCTCACCCAGTCCGCGATGGGAACGTGGGTCAAGAGCTTCACCGCCGAGGTGCAGACCAAGACCGGCAGGCCCGCGATCATCTACACGACGGCGAACTGGTGGAACACCTGCGTGGGCACCACTGTCTCGCTCGGCTCCAACCCGTTGTGGATAGCGAAGTACTCGACCACGACCAGCCCGGGGACGCTGCCGAACGGCTGGTCAAGTGGTCACTGGACCTACTGGCAGTACGCGGACAAGGGGAGCGTTCCCGGTATCGCCGGCAGTGTCGACCTGGACCAGCTGAACCCCAGCCTGCTCACGCTGCTCAACCCGGGCGACGAGCAGGACGCGGCGGGCGCCACGATCACGCCGGTTCAGTTCCACGCGTCGCAGCCCGTGACCTACACGGAGACCGGCCTGCCGACTGGCCTCACACTGGATGGCAGCACTGGAAACGTCATCGGGACCGCGCCGGCCACCCCAGGCAAAAGCACCGTGACTGTCACAGCCACGAACACCACAACGCAGGCGGCAAAGTCGGTCACCTTCACCTGGTACTGGAGCGGGACGCTGAGCGTCACCTCCCCGGGGGCCCAGAGCACGTCCGGCGGCAGCCCGGTGAGTCTCGTGGTCCAGGCGAGCGATTCGCCTTCGGAACCGCCGGTGACGTTCTCGGCACCGTCGTTGCCACCGGGCATGTTCATGCGCACGAACGGACAGATCGCAGGCTGGGCGGACAAGCCGGGGACTTACCAGGTGACCGTCTACGCGGCCGACGCCCTGGAGGCGGCCGGCTCGGTCACCTTCAGCTGGACGGTGAGCCTCGCGCCTGACACCGGCCCGACCGGGGCGGTGCGAGTGAACCCGATGAACCTAGGCAGCCTGTGCCTCAACGCGGGCTCGTCTACCGCCGGTTCTCCGGTGAGCATCTGGGCCTGCAATGGCAGCGCAGCCCAGCAGTGGACGTACGCGCAGGATGACACGCTGCGAATTTACGGCGAGTGCCTCCAAGCGCCCACCCAGGCGAACACCAACGTGGCGCTTCAAGCGTGCAACGGTATCCCCGTCCAGCAGTGGCAGCTTGTGTACCCGCGCTCGGTGAACCCAACGGCGAACGCGGAGAACCTGACCCTGTACAACCCGGGGTCCGGCATGTGCCTGGACGATCCAGGTTCAAGCACGACCAACGGCACCAACCAGGTGGTCTGGTTCTGCGATGGAAATCCGAAGGAAGGGTGGACGTTGCCGCGGGGACCGATCCAGTCCGGGATTCCGGGCATGTGCGCGGACGACAGCGGGAACCTGACGGCCAACGGGAACAAGATCGACATATCCGCGTGCGTCAACGGGTCAACTGCCCAGATCTGGGGCACGAGGGTCGACGGAACGGTGCGCATCCACGCCAAGTGCCTTGACGTTCGCGGCGGCGGCACCACCAGCGGCACCCTGGTGGACCTGTACACGTGTAACGGAGCCGGCGGGCAGCAATGGCGCCTGGTCGCCGACGGCGGCGGTGTCATGCTGAAGAACCCTCAGTCGGGCCTGTGCCTGGCCGATCCGGGCGGCAGCACAACCAATGGCACCTCGCTGGCGATCATGTCCTGCACCTCCACCTCCCCAAGCAGGTTCTGGCGGGTCAGCTAAGTTACTGAACCCCGCTGAGGCGGTCCCCGGCACAGCCGGGACCGCCTCACCCGCAACGGCAGCGCGTCACCGACCGGCCTTCCCGGGCGGGGCAGAGCGGCCCCATACGCCCGGAGATGTCACCCGGTGCCGCTGGCCGACCTTGGGTTTTGCCGGGTCAGGAGGTCGCAGCGATGGCACCATGCAAGGGTGGTGCCAGAAACGCTGGTAGCTGGGCAACACCGCGTGGACGCGATAGCGCGCGCGGTGATTGAGTGTGCGGCGGATGCCATCGTGGCGTTTGGCACCGACCGCACAGCGCTGTTGTGGAACCCGGCCGCGGAACGCATGTTTGGCTGGAGCGCTGCCGAGATCCTCGGCGAGGAACCGCCGCTGATCCCGGAGGAGCTGAAGGCCGAGCACAACGCCGTGCTGGAGCGGGTGCGCACCGGCGGCCAGATTTCCTTTGTCACCCGGCGCTGCCGCAAGGACGGCACCCTCCTGGACCTGCGGATCGACACCAGCGCGCTGCGTGATCACAAGGGTGAGGCGATCGGCTGGGTGAATGTCTGCCATCCCACCGTGGCGGATGAGGCCGCCCGGTACCACATGGCCGAGCGCGCCCGGGTCGTGCGCAAGCTCGGGGACGTGGTCGCCGACATGAACGCGCAGCGGGACCTGGAGGCGGTGCTCGACCGGATCGCGGCCAGCCTGTGCGACCTGACCGGCGCTGACGCGGGTGGCTTCGTCCTCATCGAGGACGGCAGGCTGCGGCTGGTGAGCATGGAGGGCCTTCCCCCCGACCTGCGGGGCAGGACCGCCGACCTCCCCACCAGCCTGGTTGGCGAGCTGATGCGCTCGGGCCGCACGGTGATGATGGCCACCGGGGAGGCCGGGGAGTTCGATGACCTGGTCTGGTCCGCCCTGCCGGGACTGCACACGATCACGCTCGGGCTTTCCCATGTCGGGGGGCGCCCGTACGGAGCCCTGTACGCCCTTTACAGCGGCCGGAAGGTCGGGCACGTCGAACTGGAACTGCTGGAGCTACTGGCCGGCCACGCGGGCGTTGCCCTGACCAACGCCATGGCCTTCGAGGAGGTGGTCCGCCAGCGCGCCCATGAGCGGGCGGTGATCGACGCCAGCGCGGACGGAATCGCGGTGCTCGATCGCGACGGGCTCATCCGGCAGTGGAACCCCGCTGCCCACAAGCTGACCGGGATGTCCGCCACAGTTGTCATCGGCAAGGCGCCGCCCTTTCCGGTGCCTGACGCGGGCGGGCCAACGCTCTCTCACCGGCTCCCCAACGGCCGGTGGCTCGATGTGCTCTGCAACGGGCTGAACGGGCGGGACGAGCGTGTCATCGACTTCCGTGATGTGACGGCGGCCAAGGAACTGGAAGAAGCCAAGGACCTGTTCCTAGCCACCACCAGCCATGAGTTGCGTACCCCCATCACCGTGGTGCAGGGTTTCGCAAGCACGCTGGCAAGCCGGTGGGACAAGCTGACCGATGCTGAGCGCAGGAGCGCGGTGCAGACCATTGCGGAACGGGCCGGCTCGCTCGGACGGCTGGTGGAGCAACTGCTGCTCGGCTCGCGGGCCGGCGCCGACCGGCTGAAGGTCACCAACGGCTCGTTCGGCCTCGGGGTGGTCCTGCGTGGCACCGCCGCCGGATTCCGTTCCCTCTCGGAACGGCACACGCTGGTGACCGACATCCCCGGCGAACTGCCCGACGCGCATGGCGACCCGATCGCCACCGATGTCATCGTGGGCCAGTTGCTGGAGAACGCCTTCAAGTACTCGCCGGAGGGCGGAACGGTCACCGTGTCCGCCTGGCCCGACCAGGAGTGGATCGTCGTCACCGTCGACGACGAGGGCATCGGCATCGCCCCCGGGGATCACGAGTGGATCTTCGAGCGGTTCGTGCAGGGCGAGACCGGCGACCGGCGCCGGTTTGGCGGGATCGGGCTCGGGCTTTACATCGTGCGTCAGCTGGCGAAGGCCCAGGGTGGGGGAATAGCCGCGAGTTCCCGCCCGGAAGGCGGCACCCGGATGCGGCTTCAGCTGCGCCGCGCTGATGCGGTAAAGTAACTCCACCCCCGGCAGGCTCACCTGTCACTGAAGTTGTTATGCCTAACGGGGGTAAGGCCGTGCGCTTCACCGTTCTCCCGCAGCGTGCGGGACTGTTCGCCGTCACATCGGGCCTGCTGATAGCGGGCGTCTCCGGCCTGCCGGCCCCGGCGTCAGCAGCCGCGGCCCGTGCCACCACGCCGGCCCGAGTGGCCACCCCGGCTCAAGGAACCCCTTCCACCCGCTCCACCACCCACCGGCCACCCAAGCGGCTGCGCTTCGTCAGGCCCACGCACCCGGCCGCCGTGGGCAGCGGGGTGCGCCAGGTGTGCCCCCTGCCCGCCCGCCCCGGCCAGATGCAATGCCAGGCGCTGGTGCACACGAAAGTCAGGCCCGGCACGGTCATGACAACGGCCACCCTGCCGGGCGGGCCCAGCCCGGCGGACCTGCAAAGCGTCTATGGCGTGAGTTCCGCCGCAGCCTCCGCGGGCAGCGGCGAGACGGTCGCCATCGTCGATGCTTTCGACGACCCCAAGGCCGCATCGGACCTGGTGCACTACCGCTCGGCTGCGGGCCTGCCTGCCTGTGCCAGCGCCAGCGGAACCGGGCCCGGCGATGGCTGCTTGACCAGGGTGAACCAGAACGGCGGCACTCTCTTCCCGGGTACCGACTTCACCGGCGGCTGGGAAGCGGAAGAGTCCCTGGACCTGGACATGGTGTCGGCGATCTGCCCGAACTGCCACATCCTGCTTGTCGAGGCCGGCTCTCCGAGCCTTGCCAACCTGGCCGCGGCCGAGAACTACGCGGCGTCCGCGGCGAAGTTCGTCTCCAACAGCTGGGGCAGCAACAGCGAGTTCGCCGGCGAGAGGTCCTACGACGGCGTGTTCAACCACCCCGGTGTGGCGATCACCGCGGCGGCAGGGGACACCGGGTACGGCACGGAGTACCCGGCGGTCTCGCCCTTCGTGACCGCTGTTGGGGGTACCAGCCTGCACCACGTGACCCGAACTGGTACCAGCCTGCACCACGTGACCGGAACTGGCTGGGTTCAGGAGGCATGGGACGGGACCGGCTCCGGTTGCTCGGCGCTGGAACCCGCGCCGTCCTGGCAGCAAACCGCTGCTCCTCTCACCGGATGTTTGAACCGCACGGAGACCGACGTGTCCGCGGGCGCGGACCCGAACTACCCGGTGGCTGTGTATGACACCTATCCCGGTGACGGTCTCATCGCGGGCTGGAACGGGTTTGGTGGCACCTCTGAGGCCACCCCGATCGTCGCGGCCCTGTACGCGCTGGCCGGCGACCCAACGCCCGGCACCTACCCAGCCTCGTACCTGTATCAGAACCCCGGCGCGCTGACTGACATCACCGCCGGGCCGGCCAACGGCACGTGCGAGACCAACCGGCAGTATCTGTGCAACCCCGAGACCGGATACGACGGCCCGACCGGCTGGGGAACAGCCAACGGCACGGTGGCCTTTGCCGAAGGTTTGTCCGGTGATGTGGTAACGGTCGAAAACCCGGGCACGCGGGACTACCTTCAGGGCAGGGCGATCAGCCTGTGGATGGCCGGGCATGACTCCGCATCGCGAGCGCTGACCTACACCGCGAGCGGATTGCCGGCGGGACTCTCGATCAGCAGCTCCGGCCTGATCTCCGGGACACCTACCTCACCCGGTACAGCCACCGTTACCGTGACCGCCACCGACCCGGGCACCGTCCACGCTTCAGTGACTTTCACCATCGTCACGGTGCAGTCGCTGCTCACGGATTTCCACCCGGTCCCTGGCCCGGTGGTCTTCGGGGTTGCGGGGGAGTGCATGGATGACCACAACAACGCGGCCTGGAACGGCAACCCCATCCAGGTGTGGGCCTGCAATGGCAAGCCCAGGCAGAACTGGACCTATCTGCCGCATGGCAACCCTGGTGGTGCCGGCACTGTGACCATCCACGGGAAATGCCTGCGGGCGCTGGGCGCCACGAATGGGTCCCCGGTCGTTTTGTGGACGTGCAACGGTGGGGCAGGCGAGCGCTGGTTCCTGGCCGGGTCTGGAATGCTGGTCAACCCGCCGTCGGGGAAGTGCCTTGCTGGCCCGTCCTCCGCTGTGAACGGCGTCGAACTGTGGGTCAGCACCTGCACCTTCCGTCCCAATCAGGACTGGATGCCGCCTGCGAGCCCGGTGCCGTCGGGAGTCGCCGGGAAATGTATGGATGACCGGAACAATTCGGCGGCGGACGGCAACCCGGTGCAGATCGTGACCTGTGACGGGTTCGCCCGGCAGAATTGGGCGGCCCGGCCCGATGGCACGGTGCGCATCCACGGAATGTGCCTGGATGTGGCAACAATGAGCACATTGAACGGAGCCGCCATCGGCCTGGGGTCGTGCTCTGGCTTCGCAGGCAGTCAACTGTGGCTGCCCGGCCCGGGCGGTGAGCTGATCAACCTCGGCTCAGGGAAGTGCCTGGCTGACCCCGGCAGCTCCACGACTGACGGCCATCGCCTGCGGCAGGAAGACTGTTACGGACGTGCGGGAGAGATCTGGGCGCTTTCCTGAGCACGCCTGCCGCGGTGCCGTGAGGCCTGGCCGGAGGTGCCCAGGCCGGCCGGCCGGAGGTGCCCGGGGGCCGGCCTGCCGAGGTGCCCGGCTTAGCCGGTGTGCCGGTAAACCAGCACGTTGTGATCCCGGTAGGCGTAGGTGAACCCGGTCTCGTGCAGGTACGTCAGCAGGAAGCTCTGGACGCTGATGTTGCGCTTCCACACCACGGCCCAGCCGATGTGGGACTTGGAGGCGTCCCGGGCGGCGGCAGCCAGCCCCGCGGCCGAGATCTTGAGCGGTGACAGCGGCGCCACCCCCACGGGCTGGGCGCAGCCGTAGGTCACCGCCCGCCCCACAGCCCACGGGCAGACCATTGGCAGCTCATGCTGGACCGTGATCAGGTTCCGGTAGAACGCGTGATCGCTAATAGCGGCGATGGTGGGCTTGGGCACGCGGGAGATGTAGGCGATGGCCCGGGGATGGCCGTCCTTCGTCGCCATCACCAGCGCCTGTGGAAAGAAAGGCACCCCATAGACGGGGATGCCACCACGCAGGCCAAACGGCAGGTCCACCACGATCGAGCTTGAGTGGTCCCGCACAATCCGCCAGTCCACCAGGGGGAAACTGCTCGGCATCCGCGCCACATGCGGGTTTCCCGAGTAGCCGGCCTCGAGCAGCCCGAGCACGGCCACCACGGCGATGACCGGCTTGGCGTGGTGCCGCAGCCACTCCACCGCAGCCCCGGCGAGCAGGGCGGCGGGGAGCAGCCCGAGGATGGCGAGCCGGTCGGCCTCGCGGAAGCTCTCCAGCCCAGGAATGCGGATGAACCAGGTGTAGGGCATGAGGCGTGATACCCGGACCCCATGCCACAACGCGGCGAGCGGCAGGTACTGGTGCCTCCCGATCCACAGCGAGGTGCCGAGGGCGAGTGCCGCACAGCCAGCCCACAAGGCGCCGAGCAGCCAGGCGTTGCGCCGCCGCCAGGAGACGGCGAGCCCCAGCAGCGTGAGCACTGTGAGAACGGTGCCAAACATGGGCAGGCCCTCATTGTCCCTGCCATGCAGAAACGGGCCAGCCAGCGGGCGAAGACCGAAGTCCGCAACCCGCGGCGAGGGAGAGAACATGCCCGGCAGCCCGATCCCGTACTGCTTGTAGGACACCGCCAGGCTGTGCCACCCGATCGACAGGCCCCCGACCCCGATCTCAGCGATCATGGCGATGATCTGCGGGCTCGCCAGCACGGTCCCCGCCGCGACTGCCAGCGCGGCCGGCCGCGCTTTCGCCCACGACGGCCGGCGCAGCAGCCAGGGCCCCAGCGTGAGCCCGGTGACAATCGCCGCCAGCACCGCCGACTCCTGGTCGGTGAGCACGGCCACACCCATGACCAGCCCAAGGATCATGGCCTGGCGCACGCCAGGGTTGCGCCGCAGCCGCACCGAAGCCTCCAGGGCCAGCGGCAGGAACAGCGCCCCGGCTGCGATGTTCACGTGGTACCAGTCCTGCTGTGTGAGCATCGATGACAGCCCGAAGAACGCCCCGGCGGCGACGGCTCCGGTGGCCGATCCCAGCCAGAGCCTGGCCGCCCGGTACATGGCATAACACAACAGCCCCGGCAGCGCCACCACCAGCAGGTTGTATGAGACCGCGGGGCTGAGGACTTCGGTGATCGGCGTCATCAGGACGCCTGGCAGCGGCATCAGTGTGTGGAATCCCAGCGGGACCCCGCCCGGTGCCGCCATGTGATCGGTGAACCAGGGGTTGTGCAGGTGAGTCACCTGCCGGGCGGTCCACCACAAGCCCCACACGTAACTCGCTGAGTCGCGCGAGGCCGGCACATACCCGGCCAGGTAGAGCACCCGGGGAAAGGTGACGATCACGCCAGCGGCGAGGAACCCGAAGATCAGGACCGCCTGCCGAAACCATGCCTGCCGGGACCATGCCTGCCGGCCCAGCGCCCCAGCCCGCTCGCTGGGCTTGGCCATGGGCGGGTCCGCCCGTGTTGCGCCAGAATCGGCCCGGACACCCACCATGTTCCCGTTCGCCGGAGCTGGGGGCGCAAGCCGATCGGAGTCGCGGCTATCCATCACCCCACCTTGCTGAACGTCTCTTCAGGCCGGTGCCGTTCCGGGAAATCGCTCGCAACGCCGGCCGCAAACCCTTGTGAGCACGGGCCCTCGCCCAACGCCGGCGGAGCGAGCCCATGGTACCGGGATCGGTGTTCGTGGTGTCACCTGTGGCGAGCCTATGGTCGCCGGCGCCCGGGACCGGTAAGGTGCGGCACGTGGAGCTAAGGGTGTCGAGCCGGTCGCAGGGGGATCATGTCGTGATCGCCCTGGCGGGGGAGATCGATCTTTACACGGCCCCGCGGCTGCAGAGCGAGCTGACCTCAGCCCTGTCGGCCACCGAACCCGCCCGGGTCATCGTGGACATGTCGGCGGTGGAGTTCTGCGATTCCACCGGCATGAACGTGCTGCTCGCTGCCCACCGTCTCGCGGGCGAGCGGGGCGGCGAATTCGCGCTGGCCGCACCCCGGGCCGCCGTGCGCAAGATCCTGGAAGTGACTGGCCTGAACGCCGTATTCACCGTGCATGACGACGCGGCGGCAGTAACGGGCCAGTAGCCCCCGGAGAGCGCCTAAGATCGGCCCATGCTGCCGAGCGGTGACATTGCTGTCATCATCCCCGCCAGGAATGAGTCGGACCGTATCAAAGCGACCGTGGCCGGCGCTGCCGGGCTCCCCGGTGTCGGCCTCGTGCTGGTCGTTGATGACGGATCAAGGGATGGGACCGCCGCCTTCGCCGAGGGCGCGGGGGCGATGGTGGTGCGCCACGCCCGGAGCCGGGGCAAGGCGGCGGCGATGGAAACCGGCGCCGAGGCGGTACGTCTCCTGGAACGTGACCAGGGCCGGCTCAGCCCGCTTCACCTGCTGTTCCTCGACGGTGATCTGGGCGATACCGCCGCCGGGGCCGGGCCGCTCACGGAGCCGGTCCGCGCTGGAGAAGCGGACATGACCGTGGCGGTCTTCACCACCAGGGTGAAGCTGGGCGGACACGGCCTGGTAGTGGGGCTGTCCGGCGCGGGCATCGAGCGTGCCACCGGCTGGCGGCCCGCGCAGCCGCTCAACGGGCAGCGGTGCCTGACCCGCACCGCGTTCGAAGCGGCCCGGCCGCTGGCACGGGGGTTCGGCGTGGAAACGGCGCTCACGATAGATCTGCTGCGGCAAGGCATGCGGGTGAGGGAGGTCGAAGTCCCGCTCGCGCACCGGCCCACCGGCAACGACTGGCGCGCCCAGCTCCACCGCGCCCGGCAGCTCGCCGACGTCGCCCGGGCGCTCGCGGTTCGCCAGGCCGGGGGGCGCGGGCGGTCGCCCGCCCTGCGGTGAACGGTACCCGGTAACGTGCGGTTCCCGGTGATGCGCGGTCCCCGGGCCAGGCCAGGCAGCCCGTCCGTAGCAGCCGGAGACGGCAGCACTGCGCAGGTGACCCCCGGGGAGCGCGCCGTCCTGGCGGGCCGGGCCGGCCTGGCCGCCACCTCGGCCAGCGTCGCCACGACATTCGCGGTCGCGGTGGCAGGCCCGTCGGTCATGGAGCCCGCCCTTCCCGGCCGGCCCGGCCAGCCCCCGTGGGCGCTCAGCCTGCATCCCTCCGCGTACCTGGTGGTGGCACTGACCGCGGCCGCTCTTGCGGCCGGCGCGGCGGGACTCGGCTGCTGCCTCTACGCGGCCCGCCGTGGCTGGGCCGTTTCCCCGGGGGTCATCCTCGGGGCCGGCCTGATCGCGGCGACGGCGATTGCGCTGGCACCGCCGTTTGGCTCCTCGGATCATTTGAGCTATGCCGCTTACGGGCGGATGGTGGCCACCGGGCATGACCCGTACACCACCACCCCCGCCATGCTCGCCCGCCTCGGCGACCCGGTGGCGCGGGCGGTGCAGGACTGGCGCGGAAGCCGCTCGGTGTACGGCAGCCTGGCCACCGGCGGGCAGGCGCTGGCGTCGCTGGCCGGCGGCACCTCGGTGCGGCTCACCGTGTTCGTGCTGTCGCTGGTCAACCTGGCGGCGTTCGCGGGCACCGGCCTGCTGCTGCACGGGCTCACCCGCCGCAGCCGCCCCCGGCAGCTGCGGGCGGCGCTGCTGTGGACGTTCAACCCGCTGCTCCTGCAGGCCCTGGTCGCGGGCGGGCACGCGGACAGCCAGGCGCTCGTTTTCGCGGTGGCCGCGGTCACCCTCTTCTCATTCATTTCCCCAAACGCCGCCGGCCGTCCTCTCCCCCGCCGCTCCCTCGGCCTCGCGACGTTGGCGGGTGTGGCCGCGGGACTGGCATTCTCGGTCAAGCTGTCGATGGCCCTCATCGTGGTGGGGCTGCTGATCGCGGCCGGGCTGGCCTGGTGGCCGCGGCGAGACCGGGCTGACCGTGAGCCGGCGGGGCGTGAGCCGGGCGGTCGTCAGCCGGGCGGCAATCAGCGGGCACGGGAACCCGGTGTGGCGCAGTGGCCGCGGTCCGGGTGCCATCCTTGGCTGCTGGGCGGCGGGCTGGTCACCGGTTTCGCGGTGACCGCCGCGGCGGGTTTTGTGCCGTGGGGCATACAGTCGCTGGGCCCGGCGCTGCGGGCAGGCAGTTATGTCTCGATCGGCTCGCCGTGGCGCCCGGTCAGGTCCGCGCTGCGGTTGCTGATTGGCGAGCAGAGCGCGGACAATCTCGTCAAAGCCGCCGCCATCGTGCTGGCGGTGGGGCTGCTCGCGCTGCTGGGGCGCCCGCTCCTGGCCCTGGCGGGCCGCCAGGGCGGGGATGGCGAGCCAGGACCGGGCCTGGGCGCGCGGGACTGGGCGGACCCGGCCGTGCTCGTGCCCGCCAGCGTGCTGGTGATCGGGCTGGCCTGGCTTTTCGCCTGGCCCTACGTGCTGCCCTGGTACGACGCTCTTGCGTGGGCGCTGCTGGCCATGCTGCCCTGGCTGCCGTCACCCTGGGCGGCGCTGGATTGGCTGGTCCTGGCCCGCGGCGCGGCGCTCGCGGCCGGCTACCTGCCAGCGCGGGGCATCACCATGCCTGCGGGGCTGGGATGGCTGCGGTCGGTGGTCAGGACGGGCGTTACGCCGCTGATTTTGTTTTGTGTCATTGTGGTGCTGGTGATGCTGCTGTGGCCACGTGAGAGGGATCATGCTCGAACTTGATGTCCCGGGCAGCCTCTTGCCGCTGGCAGGATGAGGATCATGTCAGATCGGTACGCCTACCTCGGGCCGGAGGGGACCTTTACCGAGGCCGCGCTGGCGGCGTTCGATGCGGGCGCGCCGCCGGACGCGGTGCCATGCCCCAGCATCCAGGCTGCCCTGGACGCGGTGCGGGCAGGGGACGCGGAACGGGCCATCGTGCCCATCGAGAACTCGGTGGAAGGCGGGGTCACCGCCACCCTGGATGATCTTGCGACAGGGGCGGACCTTGTCATCGCGGCCGAACTGCTGCTGCCGGTCACTTTCGCCCTCCTGGCGAGGGAGGGGACCGCGCTCGCAGGCATCAAGACGGTGGGCGGCCACCCCCAGGCACAGCCACAGTGCCGCAAATGGCTGGCGGCGCACCTGCCAGCCGCGGAGTGGCGCGCTGCCCCATCGAACGCCGAGGCCGCGCGACAGGTCGCGGAGGGGCAGATTGACGCGGCTCTGGCCGGGGCGTTCGCCGCTGACAAGTACGGGCTCGCGGTGCTCGCCGCTGATGTGAACGACGTGCCAAACGCCGTTACCCGTTTTGTCGTGGTGGGCCGGCCAGGCCCGCTGCCGAGGCGGACTGGGGCGGACCGCACCTCGCTGGTGGCGTTTCTGCGGGAAGATCACGCCGGAGCCCTGATGGAACTTCTCACCGAGTTCGCGGTGCGTGGCGTCAATCTCACCCGCATCGAGTCCCGGCCTACCGGTGATCGCCTGGGCCAGTACTGCTTCTCCATCGACTGTGAAGGGCACATCGACGACGCCCGGGTCGGCGAGGCGCTGATGGGGCTGCGCCGGGTGTGCGCGGGGGTGACGTTCCTCGGCAGTTACCCGCGCCAGGACACGGGTCCCACGCACGTCCGGCCGGGCACCTCGGACGGTGAGTTCGCCCAGGCGACCGCCTGGCTGGCACGGCTGCGGTACGGCCGCGTGTAGGCACGCTACAGGTAAGGGCCGGACGAGCGGTGCGGCGGCTGTAGTTCCTCGCCCGGGCCGGGGACGACGCCTGGTGGCAACGCCCGGCGCATCTGCTCGAGCTGTGCCCGCGCTGCCATCTGCTGGGCGAACAACGTGGTCTGAATGCCGTGGAACAGCCCTTCCAGCCACCCCACCAGCTGGGCCTGCGCCACCCGCAACTCGCCCTCGCTGGGCGTCTCCCGCTCGGTGAACGGCAAAGACAGCCGGTCCAGCTCCTCGACCAGCTCCGGTGCGAGTCCTTCCTCGAGTTCCTTGATGGAGCTCTGGTGAATCTCCCGCAGCCTCGCTCTGCTCTTCTCGTCCAGCGGAGCGACCCGGACCTCCTCCAGCAACTGACGGATCATGCTGCCGATTCGCATCACCTTGGCGGGTTGTTCCACCATCTCGATGACTGGCCGCTCGCCGCTCTGCTCGCCCCCACCGATGGCCATGCCCTCCGGGCCAACCACCACTATCTTGCCGGGAGGCTCCGGGCCCCGCTCTTCGGCCTCAGCGTCGTGGTTCGTCTGGTCGCTCATGGCCCTAGTCTGTCCCCTTCCGCCGACTGCCGCATCCCGGCCCCTGCCGGTGGGCAGCGAATCGCAACCTCCAAGCCGCGCATGGGCCGCCCAGATCGCGTGGGACAGCGACCTTTCACCGCCAGTGGGCACACGTGACCGGGGATGCACGCCCGGCGGGTGGTGACTTAGGCTCGGCGTCAGGCAGTAACGCCTTTGCCGGCACGCTATTTCTTACCGATAAGAGGTCGGGTGAATGACCTTGGCCAATCATGAGCCGGATTACCCGGTGGAGGCTGAGCCTGGCGAGGCCGCCCGGCCCGCGAGGGGCAAATCGAGATCGATCTGGTCCGAGTTCGTGATGACCCCCGCCGAAGGAGCGGAACGGGAGCCTGACTACCCCCGTCCCGGTGAGGAGGGAATGAGCTGGCCAGCATCTGGTCTCCCGCCGTTGTTCGGGCAGCAACCAACTGAGACCGCTTTAGTCTCACCGCCACCGCCACCGCCAGGACAGCATGTGCAGCCGGCCTGGCAGCCGCCGGAGACCGCCGAATCCCTCACGGCTGACATGCTGTTGCCCGGACGGCATGCGCGGCCCACGACCGGCTGGCGCCGGACCCTCTACCACGTCAGCGGAGGTCTGGTCCGCGCTCGTGAGTCGGCCGCCGAACGCCGAAGGCGGGAACTGCTCGCACGCGTCAGAACTCCCGTGGCAGGCGGTCACCACCGGGTTGCCGTGCTCAGCCTCAAGGGCGGGGTGGGCAAGACGACCACCACCATGGGGCTCGGTGCCACCTTGGCCTCGCAGCGAGGCGACCGGGTAATCGCCGTTGACGCCAACCCCGATCGCGGCACCCTGTGCGACAAGCTGCGGCTGGAGACGGCCGCGACGATCCGCGACCTGCTCAATGAGCGTGACGAGATCCATCGCTACGCCGAGGTCCGCGCCTACACCACGCAAGCGCCGAGCAGGCTCGAAGTGCTCGCTTCCGACCGTGACCCGACCGTCTCCGTCGCGTTCAGCGCCGAAGACTATGAAGACGTGGCACGTGTGCTGGAGAACCACTACTCGATCTGCGTCACCGACTGCGGGACCGGCCTGCTGCACTCCGCGATGGGTGGGGTGCTCCAGCTTGCCGACCAGGTCGTCCTCGTGAGCTCGCCGTCGGTGGATGGAGCACGCAGCGCGAGCGCCACCCTCGACTGGCTCGCCGCCCACAACTACGGCGACCTGGCCCGCAGCGCGGTTTTCGTGCTGTGCGCCGTGCGGCCGCGCGCCAGGAGCACACTTGACCTGGGCCGGCTGGAGCAGCATTTTGCCGCCCGGTGCCGCGCGGTGGTCCGGATTCCCTACGACGCACACCTGGCTGAAGGCGCGGAGGTGGACCTTGACCGCCTGGGCAAGGCGACCGCGGATGCGTACCTGGTGCTCGCCGCTGAGATCAGCGACGGCTTCGCCTGGCCAGCGCGGGGCTAGCCAGCCCGGCGCACGAGACCGTGTTAGGCGATCACTGCTTCCGCGCGACACCAACCCACATAGGCAGCTGGTGGGCGCTCTCGGTTCCCGAGTCCGGTCGCCAGCCAGGCAGCTGCACGACGCCGGGCTCGACTATGTCTAGGCCGTCGAAGAACCTGCTTACCTGGGCTTGTGCGCGCAGGACGACGGACTCGCTCATCTGCTTGTTGAGGCGGTTGAACGTCTCGGTCAGCTGGTCGCCATGCACGTCCGCGGCGAGGTGTGAGATAGCCAGGTAGCTTCCCGCTGCCAGCGGCTCCACCAGCTTCGCAATCACCGCGCGAGGGTCGTCGGTGTCGGCGAAGAAATGCAGGACGGCGAACATCATGACCGCTACCGGCTTGCCGAAGTCGAGGGTCTCCGCCGCCTTCGCCAAGATCGTTTCAGGGGCGCGCAGGTCACCGAAAATGTAGGCGGTGGCGCCTTCCGGCGTGCTCGTCAGCAACTGGTGGGCGTGCGCGAGCACGATCGGG
>WNGR01000312.1_pt1 | contig 51901 bp, 41 predicted proteins | sample 5407581 | NCBI WGS metagenome assembly WNGR01 (sample SAMN13153383, study PRJNA577476) | soil metagenome | isolation source: 80 cm soil or saprolite under Garry oak tree replicate 2 | place: USA:California | collected 2016-06-15 | reverse complement strand
GCCAGATGCGCAACGGCATCGAGGCGAGGACGTCCTCGAGCTCGTGTTCATCGGCGGCCGCGAACAGGCCGAGGGTTCGCCATTCGCCCGGCTGCAGCGGAGGGCGCCACAGGCGCAACAGGTGTCCCTGGGCGGCAAGTTCGCGGGACCGGGCGGCCTCACGGCCACGGATCTCCTGAACCACCTCGTCCGTGGTTCCGTCCGGAACCTGCGTGGTCATCGTGACCAGATACTCCATTGCCGGCGCCTCCTTGAGTTCAGCTGCGGTGCCGACAGAGTCGGCCCTCGCAGCCGATGCTCCCGTTTCGCTGCGCGCCGCGGGCCCGGTGAACACCCCGGTCGATGCCCGGTTCGCTCGCCCCGGGCCGCAACCAGTAGCGGACGGTGGCGGACCCGGCTGCGGCCCGGGCATTCCCCGGGCGCGCCCGGCGAACTGCGCCGCGAGGCTGCATGTCGGACCAAGTCGTACGGCCGTCCGGCCGCTGACCCACCACGTCCTTGGAAAGCAGATCAACACCATGACGACCGTCAACCAGAAAGTCGCCGTCATTACCGGCGCGTCGCAGGGGATCGGCGCCGCGCTCGTACAGGCCTACCGCAAGCACGGCTGGGCCGTCGTCGCCAACTCCCGCTCGATCCCGGCATCCGATGACGCCGGCGTCGTCACCGTCGCCGGCGACATCGCCGATCCGGCCATCGCCCGCAACGTGATCGAGACCGCCGTGCGCGACTTCGGCCGCGTCGACACACTCGTGAACAACGCCGGCATCTTCATCGCCAAGCCGTTCACCGACTACACCGCCGAGGACTACCAGGTCGTGATCGGGGTCAACCTCACCGGCTTTGTCACTGCCACCCAGCTGGCCATCGCGCAGATGCTGCGCCAGGACACCGGCGGCCACATCGTGCAGGTGACGACCAGCCTGGTCGACCACGCGAACAGCAGCGTGCCTTCGGTACTGGCCTCGCTCACCAAGGGCGGCCTGCAGTCGGCCACCAAGTCGCTGGCCATCGAGTTCGCCAAGCGGAGCGTGCGTGTCAACGCCGTCTCGCCCGGCATCATCCAGACCCCGATGCACGCGCCCGAGTCATACGACGGCCTGGCCGGGCTACACCCGGTGGGCCGCATGGGCACCATGAGCGACATCGTCGACGGTGTGCTCTACCTGGAGAACGCCCCGTTCGTCACCGGCGAGATCCTGCACATCGACGGCGGCCAGAGCGCAGGCCACTGACCTGTCGGTACCGAGAGTCGGGAGCGGTTATGCCGATCGTCACTATCCAAGTGACCCGCGAGGGCAGCAGCCCCGGAGCAGACTCGGTCACGGCCGAGGAGAAGGCCCGCTTGATCAAAGGGGTGAGTGAACTGCTGCGCGATGTGCTCGGAAAGCCGATGAACGCGACCGTCGTAGTGATCGACGAGCTGCCCGTAGAGAACTGGGGCAGGGGCGGCCTACCGGTCGAGCAGTACCGTGCGCAACAACGCGCAGCCGGCTGATCGACCCCATGGCCCTCAGCCGCCGCGGGTGGCCGTGACGCCGGCCAGGTTCGGAACAGCGCGCCGCAGAGCCCGGCCGGCCAGTGCTCGACGCTAGGAACTTACGAGGATTGGCGGTTGTCGCTCAGGGCGCGGCCGCGCTGGCCGTGAGCATGGGTATCGGCCGCTTCGTCTACACACCGATCCTGCCGCTGATGGTTCGCGAGGCGGGGCTCTCGAAGTCGTTCGGTGCCACGCTGGCCACGGCCAACTACGCCGGGTACCTGCTCGGGGCACTGGCCGGCATCGTCGCTCCGGCCCTGGTCCGCAAGGCCGGGGTCATGCGTGGCGCCTTGTTGGCGTCGGTTGCGACGCTGGCGCTGATGCCGGTCACTCACGACCACGCGGCTTGGTTCGTCCTTCGCTTCGTGGCCGGCGGCGCCAGTGCGCTGGTCTTCATGTTCGCCGTGATCGCGATGCTGTCCCATCTGCGGCACGCCCCCCACCTGGTCGGCTGGGGGTTCGGCGGGGTCGGTGCCGGCATCGCGCTGTCCGGCGTGCTGGTATTGATCATCGGCTCGATTTCGACGTGGTCGGCGGCGTGGTGGTCTTCGGCGCTTGCCGCGCTTCTTCTTTCGGGAATCGCGTGGGGACTTACACCACCCGAGCCGGACGGGAGGGCGACGGTGTCACCGAAAGCCGACGACGTTCCGCCCCTCGATCGTTGGTTCATGGCGCTGTTCGCCGCCTACTCGCTTGAGGGCATCGGCTACATCATCGCCGGCACGTTCCTGGTGGCGGCCATCGGTCAGAAATCTCCCGGATGGGCCGGCATCGCCGCGTGGATCCTGGTCGGCATCTGCGCGCTGCCGGCGTCGGCAATCTGGGCGGCACTCGGCCACCGCTGGACCCGTCCGTCGCTGCTGCTCGCGGCGCTGATTCTCCAAGCGATTGGCATCGGCCTGCCCGCCGTTGTCGGCGGAATTGCGCCCGCCCTGGTCGGGGCCGCACTGTTCGGGTCGACATTCCTAGGCATCGCGTCGCTCGCACTGGCGCTTGGCGCCCACCTACAGTTCCCTCGTGCCGTCGCCCTCCTGACCACTGGTTACAGTGTCGGCCAAATCCTCGGGCCCCAAATCGTCAGGCCATTGCTGCGCAACGGGTACCACTCCGCTTTGCTCGTCGGCGCTGCCATCGTGCTCGCCGCCGCGCTGGCCGCCGCCGCGCTGCGAGTGGGATTCCCACACCGGGTCGGCGCGATGCTCGAGCCATCCCGGATTGGCCGAGGCCGAGCCGGACCAGCCGACAGCTAACCGGGCGCAAAATCAAGTACCGAGTTTCGCAGCTGCCTGCGGGTACTGATGCCGAGCTTGGTGAAGACTTTTCCGAGGTGCCACTCGACAGTTCGCGGACTGAGAAAGAGTCGGGCCCCGATCTCTGCATTCGACAGGCCGTCACGGGCGAGGCGCGCAATGTGGAATTCCTGCGCTGTCAGCTCCTCGGTTCTTTCGAGGCTTCGTTGGAGTCTCTTCTCACCAAGGACGACGAGTTCGCGCCGAGCTCGTTCGGCAAAGGCGTCAGCCCCCATGGCGAGCAGCATGTCGTGCGCGGCGCGCAGCTGTTCCCGTGCCTTGGTGCGCTGGCCGGTGCGTCGCAGCCACTCGCCGTACAGGAGGCGACCCCGTGCCACCTCCAGGCGAAGGCCCGCGCGATCCAGGTGCTCGATCGACTCGCGGTATGCCGGGTCCGCCTCCTCGCCACACAGTAGCGCCCGCAGACGGGCTTCGATCCCCAACGCCCAGTCGGTGGGTGCGGCACGAGCGCGCTCCGACATCCGCTCAAGCGCCGCCACGACCAGCTTCTTGTCGCCTGTGCGCGAGGCCGCCTCAGCGAGCTCGGAGACCGCCATCACCTGGTACCCGCCCACGACGTCGCGGTCGAAGACGCCGCGCGCGGCCAACGCTGCGACGTCGTGACGCCCGACGCCGTTGTTCAGCACGGAACTGGCGTAGTCAGCAAAGGTGACGATCCGCCCCTGGCCCAGTAACCAAGCCTCGTCCCGCGCCGCCGCGATCGACCTCGCAGCCTTCTCGTCGGGGCCGCGGAGGGCGGCCAGGAGCGTCGCTGCGTAGCCGACCGGTGGGTTACCGGTGATGTCGGCAATCATCCGGTCTTCCTCGACCAGGTCTGCGGCGTCGGTCAATTCCCCGGCAAGCAGCTTGTTGGCCGCAAGCACGTTGAGGGCGAACTGCAACTGGACAAGCGCGCCGGCGTCACGGGCTCGCCGGATCTGGAGCTCGGCCAGCGCGCGTCCCGCCTCGAAATCCCACAGCTCGGTGGCGAGTATTGCTGTGACCCGGTTGCCGCCCAGCCAGAGCAGCCGGCCGACGTCCTCGGCGCCGCCGTCGACGATCCGCACGGCCGTGAGCGCTCGGGCGAGCGGCGCCGCGGCCGCCGCGTGACCGTCCGTGAATCGCGTGGCCAGTGCGTCGAGGATCAAGTCGATGGCCCGCGGCTCCGTCCGGGCCGGAGGTGCGGCCCGCGCGGCTGCCGCAACGACGTTCGTCGCGTCGGGCGCGTCAGTCCCGCTGGCCCAGATGGCGGCGGCGAGCGCATCCAGATACGTCTCACGCGCCAAATCGCGGTCGAGCGGCTCGAGGTGCCGGGCGGCATCAAGCAGCAGCCGAGCGGCATCGGTCCCGCGCCGCTGGTCGAAGGCGATCTGTCCGCGCAGGTGCTTAACCTCCGCGGCACGTAACGCATTGGCCGGGCCGGCGTCGACCTCCGCGAGAAGGGCGAGAGCGGCAACGAGAGCGCCACCGTCGCGTTTGCGCCAGGCAGCGGCGAGCTCGCGTTCAACGCGCCGGGCCGGGTCGGGCGTGAGGCGTGCCGCCCGTTCCAGGAGTGCGGCGGCCGCGAGCAGGCCACCGCGAGATTGCGCTCGCGCGGCTGACTCTTCAAGCTCAGCAGCGATATCCTCGTCGGGCGACTGCGTTGCGTTCGCGCGGTGCCATGCACGTCGGTCGGGGTCGATGTCGGCGTCGGTCGCCTCCGCCAGCGCGCGGTGTGCTGCCTGGCGTACCTCGGTGGATGCAGACCGATAGGCGGCCGCGCGCACCAGCGGATGCCGGAAGCGAACTCGCGCGCCGAACTGGATCAGTCCCGCCGCCTGGGCCGCGTCCGCCGCGTTCGGGCCGAGCCCCAGCACAGCGGCCGCCCGCCACAGGAGAGTTGCGTCGCCGAGCGGTTCCGCAGCCGCCGCTACGAGTAGGCGCTGGGTGTCCTCCGGCAGCGTCGACAGTCGACGGATGAAGCCTTCCTCGATGCGAGTCGTCAACGGGTGCGACCGCTCGAACCCGTCAGCAAGCTCTGCGGTCGTCCAGGCGCGTGGTAGCTCGAGCAGAGCAAGTGGGTTGCCGCGGGTCTCGGCGATGATCCGATCTCGGACGCGGGGATCCATGGGCCCTTTGACCACCGAATCCAGCAGCCGGCCCGCGTCGGCTTCCCTGAGGCCATTGATGATGAGCTCGGGCAGGCCGACGAAGTCGCGTTCATCGGTTGGCTCCCGTATCGCCACCACAAGAACAATCCGTTCTGCAACCAGGCGACGTGCGACAAAGGCAAGCGTCTGCGCAGAGACACGATCGAGCCATTGCGCGTCGTCGATGAGGCAGATCAGCGGCCGCTCCTCGGCACGGTCGGCCAGCAGGTCCAACACCGCGAGCCCGACCATGAAGCGATCCGGCGCGTCCCCGCCGATGAGGCCGAACGCCGTGCTGAGTGCGATGCGTTGCGGATCGGGCAGGCGGTCGAGCCGATCCAGGAACGGACCGCAGATCTGATGCAGTCCGGCGTAGGCGAGCTCCATCTCGGCCTCAGCGCCGGCAGACCACGCGATGCGGCAGCCGGCAGCGTTTGTTTCGAGGTAGTCGAGCAACGCTGTCTTGCCGATCCCGGCCTCGCCTCGAACGACGAGCACCTGGCTGTCCCCGGCGCGGGCGCCCGCGACCAAGCCGTCGAGATGTGCGCACGCGCTGTGTCTGCCGAATAGCAAGGCCTGACCGTCATTCATCAGGCGACGCATGCGACCTCCCGGGAAAGAGCCGGCGGCCGTACCAGGAGCCGGCGTGACAGCGAGTCCACCCAGTATGGGCTGACCCGAACCGTCTGAACCGCGCACATCGTCGTCCGGCTGCGTGAGCCGCAACCTCCGTGCCATCTCCAACGATTCCTGGTAATGCCCCGAGGAAGTCATCAACGCCTCCCGTGTCGACATTGCCGTGCTCGCCGGTGCAAACGTCGGCTTGTCCCGCCAGTAAGTCGACTCCTGTCAGTCGACGCCGGAGATTTACATTGGCATGGCTATATAGGTATGCGTATGCTTTCGTCGTGGCACCAGGGAACGATGCTCTCGGCGAGGCGCTGTACACGCTTGCCGCCGGCATCATCCGTCGGCGATCCCGGACGCTCAGCCTGACGGCGTTGTCGACGCTGGCCACGCTGGAGCACGGCGGCCCGAAGCGGTTGACCGATCTCGCTGTTGCCGAGGAAATCACTCAGCCGTCGATGACTTCTTTGGTGACCCAGCTCGAACAACTGGGCCTTGCTGAGCGCCGCCGCGACCGGGCTGATGCAAGGGTCGTTCTGGTCGCGATCACGCGCACCGGGCGCCAGCTCATCCGCGAGCGCCGCCGGGCCGGCGCAAAGGCATTGACCGAGTCGATCGACAAGCTCGACGAGCAGGACGCGGCCGAACTGAATGTGGCGCTCCCGGCGCTGCTTCGCCTGGTCGACCTTGTCGCGGAGAGCTGACTCGACGCGTCCACTCGACGCGGCGCACGAGGTGATGGCAGTGGCACAAGACGCTGAGGCAGGGCGACGGCCTCCTGCGCCGGACCGCAACGACGGCGTGGAGCCGGTGATCGTGGTCGGGCTCGACGGTTCACCGAGCAGGTGGACGCCTTCTGCTGGGCAGCCGGCGAAGCCGCGCGCATCAACGGCAAAGTCGTCGCGGTCTACGTGGTCCCGCTCACCGAATCGGCGGCCGCGTTCGTTGTGCCATATGACTACGCCGGCGCCGAGCAGGCCAGGCGAGAAGTCGTGGATGAGCTGAGAAGCGATGCGACTCACCGGGCCACCGAACTCGGCGTGGCGCTCCGTTTCGTCACTGAGCGCGGTGACGCGAGCTGCGCCCTGACCGACGTTGCCCGCCTATTGCGCGCGAACCTCGTCGTCGTCGGCAGGTCCGCGAAGGTGCTGCATCGTCTGGCGGGCTCGCTCAGCCACCGGCTTATCTCGCGCAACGACGCACCCGTTGTGGTCGTCGTGCCATGACCACGTCCGAAATGCCAATCAGGAAGAGAGCTATATGACCCACCCCGCACCAGTCACGAGCCCGTTCGCGCAGCCCAAGGCGGTGTGGGCCGTTGCCTTCGCCTGCGTGATCTCGTTCATGGGTATCGGCCTCGTCGACCCGATCCTGCCGTCGCTGGCGGGCAAACTTCATGCCAGCCGGAGCCAGGTCGACCTGTTGTTCACCAGCTACCTCGTCGTCACCGCGGTAATGATGTGGGTGACGGGGTGGGTGTCGAGCCGGATCGGCGCCAAGCGCACCCTCATCGCGGGGTTGTTCCTGATCGTCGTCTTCGCCGCGTTGGCCGGCGCGGCCGCAAGCATCAACGGCATCATCGACTTCCGGGCCGGATGGGGTCTGGGCAATGCGCTGTTCATCGCCACCTCTCTTGCCGTCATCGTGGGTTCGGCCAGCGGTGGGTTCGCCGGTGCGATCGTGCTTTATGAGACGGCGCTCGGTGTCGGCATCGCGAGCGGCCCGCTGCTCGGCGGGTTGCTGGGCAATGTCAGCTGGCGTGGACCGTTCTTCGGCGTTGCGGTGTTGATGGGGATCTCGCTGGTCGCGACTGTCGTGTTGCTGCCCAAGTCAGCGCCACCGTCTCGACGCGAAGCCATCACCGAGCCGATCCGGGCATTGCGGCATCGGGCGCTGGCGATCACCAGCATCGTGGGGCTGCTGTACAACTGGGGCTTCTTCACCCTGCTCGGCTACTCGCCGTTTCTGATGCACCTGTCCCCGCTGCGCCTCGGGGCAGTGTTCTGCGGCTGGGGTGTGCTCGTCGCGCTGTTCGCGGTGTTCGCCGCGCCCTGGCTCAAGACTCGCTTCGGTACAGCTCGCAGCCTCTACGGCAACTTCGTCCTGCTCGCGGCCGATCTGGCCGTCATCGGCATCTGGCCCGGCAACCCGACCGTGGTCATCGGCGCGGTGATCGTGGCCGGCGCCTTCCTGGGCGTGAACAACACGCTGGTCACCACCGCGGTGATGAGCATCGCCCCGGTCGAACGCCGGGTCGCAGCGGCCACCTACGGCTTCGTCCGGTTCATCGGCGGTGGCTTGGCGCCCTACGTAGCGGCGAAGCTGTAGAGCACACCAACGCGCACGTGCCGTTCTTGATCGGCACCGCGACGATCATCGCCGCCGCGCTCGTGCTCGCCACCGTGCGTGATCGTCTCGCCGCCGCCGACCGAGGCGAGGTCGTCCAGCCCGAACTCAATCAACTCGATCGGTTCGAACACGACGAGCAACTGCAGGTGGCCGCCGGCCTCGGCACCGTCGATTGAGCCTGCGACCTCGCCTCGGCGGGAGTATCGGGCAGCCATCGCCGTAGCCGATCGCCTTGTTCGCGGTCGCACGGTCACGAGCTGTGCGCGAACGATTGATCTCGCGCGATAACGCGCGGTCGACGGCGTGCGCGCGAACGACGGTTATTTGAGCGCATGGAGTCGTCCGCGGTGACGCATATCTATCCACGGGCCGTCTCGTGCAGGGGTGCCCCTGTTAGTCGCTGTGGAGCACCGACTGGGCGGCCTGTCGGCGCTGCTGGCCGGTGCATGTCCGCCGCGGGCTTGGCGCGGATACCGCCTTGCATGTCGGTACGAGCGCACTGGTCGGCGGCTCGGTCTCGGGCCAGGGCTCATGGAGCGGCCCGTCGACCTCGCGGCAGACCTCCCCCTCTGCCAGTAGGCGGTGTCGGAAGCTCCTTCTCAAAGGCTCGGGTGGGACATTCGTCTGCGGCGCGTTTGCAGAAAGCGTTTACAGCCCTGAAAACAAAGGGCTTCGTGGGTGTCCGAGGGGGGACTTGAACCCCCACGCCCGATAAAGGGCACTAGCACCTCAAGCTAGCGCGTCTGCCATTCCGCCACCCGGACGAGCGACTAGCGAGTCTAGCCGATGCCGAGTCGCCAGATTCGGGTGTGATTGGCACACACTCAGCTAACATTTTCGTGCAGAACAGCCCCACGGACGGTCACGCCCCGCTATCCTGCTTAGGCGGCTCTTACAACGGGCGAACCGCAAGATCAGGGAACTCGTTGGGCAGCAGTGTGCACACGCTTTTCCGATGCGCTGGTCGCCGGCCAGACGCACTCATGCAAGGGGATTCACGCACGATGACACGCGGTGATCGTCTTCGCCGGACGCTTGTCGTCGCTGTCTGTCTCGGCGCGGGAATCGCGTTCGCGGCATTGGTGCCCGGGTCGGGCGCCGGCGCTGACCGTGGGGGGCACGAGTCGTGCAGTAGCCTGAGTTCGCACGGAGCGTGGCCATGGCCACACAGCACGCACCACGGACAGGGGAGCACCGAAGACGCGAGCCAGAGCGCAGACCAGAGCCAGAGCACAGACCAAAGCGGCGGCGTGGCGCAAGGCAAGCACGACTCGCCGACCTGCTCGCCGAGCAACGAGAGGTCGTCGAGCCCGGGCGACCACGGCGCATCGACACACGACAACGGCACGCCGACGCGTCACAACGGCCGGCCGACGCATCACGCAAACCCGAAGCATCATCGAGCTACGCCGACTTCATCGCCGCGTGGGTCGGACGGTACGAAGACGCAGGGCCCGCAGTCCACGCAGGCACCCGCGACAACCGTGCCCGGGCGGCCATCCGGAACCTCGTCGTCGCTCCCGCCGATCGGTGGCGGAGTAGGACACCCGAGCGGGTCGCCCCCCGGTCAAGAACCGCCGACCGGCACCTCGACGCATCCGTCCGAACCGTCAGGGCCCGGGCAGTCCGGGACGTCAACCTCGGCCAGCAGTCCGCCTGCCGGTCAGCCCCCGGCCGGCGGAGGGGTCACGTCGACTCCGACGCGGACCCACGCTCCGACGCCGACGATCGCCTCCGTTCCGGCCTCGGACACGACGTTGACGCTCGGCGCGGAGAACTCGACGTCGACATCGGCACCGCCGTCGCAGTCGGAGACGGCCACATCGAGCGGATCGGGCCAGCGGGTGGAGGTCGCCGCGAGGTCCACCGCCGGAGCCAACGACTCGGTTCTGCTCGCCGTGCTGGTGCTGTGCTTCACAATCGCCGTCAGCGGCGTCGTCCTCGTTGCGGGCCGTCGCAGCGGGCGCCGCGCTGGCTGACTCGGCAGCCACCACCGCGGCCCCAGGGAAGGTGTGCCGCCTGGTAGGAACGAACCATGAGCCATGCCTCCGCGCAGACCGAGGTCGATGACCTGCTCCGCGACCTGATCCGGATCAATACGTCCAACCCGACGCACCCCGAACGTCCGGCCGCGGAGTGGGTCGCTCAGCGGCTCGACGAGGTGGGCATCGCCTCGCAGATCCTCGAATCCGAACCAGGGCGCGCGTCCACCATCGCGCGTATCGCCGGCACCGACCCGTCGCGGAAACCGCTGCTCATCCATGGCCATCTCGATGTCGTTCCGGCCGACGCGTCCGAGTGGTCTGTCGACCCGTTCGCCGGTGAGATCCGTGACGGATACATCTGGGGACGCGGCGCCATCGACATGAAGGACATGGACGCGATGACGCTCGCGCTCGTCCGCGAGTGGGCGCGTGCCGGGCGTAAGCCGCCACGTGACATCGTCCTGGCATTTGTCGCCGACGAGGAGGCCGGCGGTAGGAAGGGCGCGCACTGGCTCGTCGACAACCACCCCGAGCTGTTCGCCGACTGCACCGAGGCGATCAGCGAGGTCGGTGGCTACAGCGTCTCGGTCGGCGGCGACCTGCGGCTGTACCTGATCCAGACGGCCGAGAAGGGGATCGGCTGGCTGCGCCTGCGCGCGTCCGGGCTTCCGGGGCATGGCTCGCTCATCCACGACGACAACGCGGTAACCCGGCTGGCCGCGGCCGTCAGCCGGATCGGCTCCCACGAGTTTCCGCTGCTGGTCACCGACACGGTGCGGCGCCTGCTCGAAGAGATCAATGCGGTGACCGGTCTTGACATCGACCCGGACGATCCGGAGCCCGGCCTGTCCAAGCTGGGCACCGTCGCCCGCATGATCGGCGCGACGATCCGCAACACCGCGAACCCGACCATGCTGCAAGCCGGCTACAAGACGAACGTGATCCCGTCGAGTGCCGAGGCGACGATCGACACCCGCTTCCTGCCGGGCCAGGAAGAGGCGCTGCTCGCCGCGATCGACGAGCTGATCGGCGACGGCGTCACCCGCGAAACCCTGGTCCGCGACGTCGCCGTCGAGACGACGTTCGACGGGCCGCTCGTCGACGCCATGTCCGCGGCGCTGCGGGCCGAGGATCCCGGCGCGCGGCCGGTGCCGTACCTGATGAGCGGCGGCACCGACGCCAAATCGTTCTCCGAGCTCGGCATTCGCTGCTTCGGGTTCTCGCCGCTGCTGCTCCCGGCCGACTTGGACTTCATGTCGCTCTTCCACGGCATCGACGAGCGGGTGCCCATCGACGCGCTCGGATTCGGCGTGCGTGTGCTCGATCGGTTCCTGTCCGCCTGCTGAGTGTCGGCCCTGCATGGCAGGCTGCCCGCATGTTGCTGGACGCGATCGCCTCGGCGTCCGCCGAGATCGCCCAGACCTCGGCGCGCGGCGGCAAGATCGCGCGCCTGGCCGCGCTGCTCGGCGAGCTGTCACCGCACGAGGCCGCGGTCGTGGTCTCGTGGCTGTCCGGCGAGCTCCCGCAGCGCCAGATCGGTGTCGGGTGGGCGTCGCTGCGCGAGATCGAGGCGGCGGCCGCCGCACCCACACTGACCGTCGCCGAGGTCGATGCGACCTTCACTACGATCGGCCAGACGTCGGGGCCGGGTTCGCAGGCCCGGCGCCGCGAACTGCTCGCGGGTGTGTTCGGCCGCGCGACGGAGCCGGAGCAGACGTTCCTGCGGCGCCTGCTGAGCGGCGAGTTACGCCAGGGTGCACTCGCCGGAGTGATGACCGACGCGGTCGCGCGGGCGGCGGACGTCCCTCTCGCGGCGCTGCGCCGCGCGGCGATGCTGCGTGGCGACCTTCCGGCGGTGGCGGCCGCCGCGCTGGCTGACGGCGCCGCCGCGCTTGCCGAGTTCCGGCTTCAGGTCGGGCGGCCGATCGCGCCGATGCTCGCGCAGACGGCAAAGAGCACGGACGACGCGCTAACTCGACTCGGCGGCGAAGCTGTCTTCGAATGGAAACTCGACGGCGTTCGCCTGCAGGTGCACCGCGCGGGCGACGACATCGCGCTGTTCACCCGCACCCTGGACGACGTGACCGCCCGACTGCCCGAGGTCGTCGAAGGGGTCCGTGACCTTCCGGTATGCACGCTGGTAGCCGACGGTGAGGCGATCGCGCTGCGGCCGGACGGGCGACCGCATCGGTTTCAGGTCACGGCCTCGCGGCTGGGCAGCCGTCGCGACGTGGCCGCCGGGCGGGCCACGACGCCGATCAGCCTGTTCCTGTTCGACGTATTGCACCTCGACGGCGCCGATCTGCTCGACGATCCGACTGCCCGGCGCATCGAGATCCTCGACAGCGTCGTGCCGGAGGTGCATCGGGTGCGGCGAGTGATCACCGGCGATCCGGACGCGGCGGGGGAATTCCTCGCCGACACGCTGCGGCACGGGCACGAGGGCCTCGTCGCAAAGTCATTGACCGCGCCGTACGAGGCCGGGCGCCGGGGCGCGGGCTGGCTGAAGATCAAGCCGGTGCACACGCTCGACCTCGTCGTGCTGGCCGTCGAGTGGGGGTCCGGGCGCCGGCGCGGCTGGCTGTCGAACATCCACCTCGGCGCCCGTGACCCGGTGAACGGTGGCTTCGTGATGCTCGGCAAGACGTTCAAGGGCATGACCGACGAGATGCTCGGCTGGCAGACGGAGCGGTTCCAGTCGCTGGCGGTCGGCCCCACCGACGACTGGGTGGTGCCGCTGCGGCCCGAGCAGGTCGTCGAGATCGCGTTCGACGGCGTGCAGACGTCGTCGCGTTACCCGGGCGGCCTGGCCCTGCGCTTCGCGCGCGTCGTACGTTACCGCGACGACAAGAGCGCCGCCGAGGCCGACACGATCGACATGGTGCGTTCGCTGTATGCCGACTAGCTGCCCGCCCGACGCGGATCAAGTCTCGAAGCGCTCGATAACTGGGGGCACGCCCGGTGCCCAGAGCGCCACGAGAGCGTCGACGGGCGAAGCGTTGCGCGTACGTTCCGCTTCCATGTGCGCGTCGAGTAGCTCCTGGCTCGACCAGCGTTCCAGCAGCACCAGCTTGTCGGTGTCGTCGAGGCTCTGGAACAGCTCGTACTGCTCGCAGCCTGCTTCCTGGTGCGCGCTCGCCTGCACGACCTGGAACGCGCCGGCGAAATCGTCGGCTCTACCCGGTGCGACCTGGATCGTGATGACGTGACGAATAGCCATGGCCTCGCGCAATCACTCCCGCAGCAGCGTGCAGCAGACTCAGCTCGACAACCCGGGCAGGGCTACGCCGCCCGGCGCGAGGAGACGCTTACGGCGTAGCAGCACCTGTCGGGTGCCGTCGGTATATCGCTGGACACGCGCCAGTTCCCAGCCGCCGAATTCGGCGTGCAACGAGAGCCGCACCGCCGCGGACGTCCGGCTTACGTCTGCCGGAATCCGCAGCGGTGCGTATTCCCAGTCTGGGTCTGCGCCCGCCTTCTCGGCGGTGGTCGCCGTCATAGGTCGCCATTGAACCCCTCACCGGCGCCGATCTCTAGGGCCGGGCGCGGATCGGCCCGCATCTTGCGTGACGTATTCGACGAGCAGTTCGCGCAATCGCGTCCGCCTGGGCAGCGCCCCGACGTGCTTGACGGCGCGGGCGAGCGCCGGCCCGACGGCGTGCACGACGGACAGATGCCGCTGCGCCCGGGTGAGGGCGGTGTAGACGAGCGGGCGCGACAGCATGCCGCCGGCCTCGGGCGGCAGCGCGACGACGACGGCCGGAAACTCCGAGCCTTGGGCGCGGTGCACGGTGATTGCCCAGCCGTGCAGCAGGTCGGCCAGCGCCTTGCCCTTGACCTCGGCGGGGCCCGACGCGAACTCGACGGTGACCGTGCCGTCGCGCTCGACGTCGACCACGATGCCGACCTCGCCGTTGGCGTACCCGAACGGCTCCGCCTCCATGTGGTTGGCGGTCGCGACGACGCGGTCGCCCGGGTCGAAGCGAGTGCGCCCGTCGCCCGGATTGAGGCGCGCCTTGAGCGCGGCATTGAGCGCTATCGTGCCGGACGCGCCCCGGTGCACGGGCGTCACGACCTGGACCTGGTCGGCCGCGATGCCCAGCGCGCGGGGGATCGAGTCGGTGACGAGCTGGACGACCCGGTGCGCCGCCTCCGCCGACCCCCGCGCCGGCACGACCACGACCTCGCGGGTCGGGTCATCGACTCGCGCCAGTTCGCCGCCGCGCACGCTCGTCGCCAACCGGGCGATGGCCCCGCCCTCGGCCTGGCGGTAGAGCGTCGTCAGCTCGGTGACGGGTACGACGCCCGCGTCGATCAGGTCGCCGAGCACCCGGCCCGGCCCGATTGACGGCAGCTGCGCCGCGTCGCCGACGAACAGCAGATGCGTGCCGTCAGCGCACGCCTCGAGCAGCGCGTCGGCCAGCTCGACGTCGAGCATCGACGCCTCGTCGACGACGACCAGGCCCTCGTCGAGCGGTGCCTCGGCGTTGCGGGCGAAGCCACCGCTGAACTCGAGCTCCCCGCCGCGCTGGCGGGCCTGCGCGCCGAGCAGGCGATGGATGGTGGACGCGGGGGACCCGGTGAGCTCTTCGAGGCGCTTGGCGGCGCGGCCGGTGGGCGCGGCGAGCGCCACCATGCATCCGGCCCGTTCAGCCAGCGAGACGACGGCTGCCACCGTGTGGCTCTTGCCCGTGCCGGGCCCACCGGTCAGCACGCTCACCCCGGAGCGCAGCGAATGGGCCACGGCTGCGGTCTGCGCCTCGTCGAGGTCGGCGATCGGGCCGCGCTTGATGTTCGCCTTGATCGGTTCGGCTGTGGCGACCAGTCGCCCGACAGCCTGCGCGATCGAGTCCTCGGCCTCGGCGTATCGGGCAAGGCCCAAGTCGTCGCCGACCCTGATCACCGTGGCCGACTCGACCGCCGCGTCGACCGCGGCTCGCGCGTTGCCCGCGCCGAACTCGGCGAGCGCGTCCATCACCGCGCCGGCCGGGCTCATCGTGTGACCGTCGCGCGCGTCGCGGGCGAGCGAGTAGCCGACCAGCGCGCGGGCCCGCCGGGGATCGTCGCGCCCGACCCCGGGCAGCGCCGCCCGAGCGACCCGGTCAGCATCCGCAGGCAGGACGCCGTGCACGGCCAGCAGCAGCCACGGGTCGTCGCGGACGAGCCTCGGCGCCGGCGGGCCGAACGCGTCGACGATCCGGCTGGCGACCCGGGCGTCCAGCCCGGCCGGCACGAGCAGCTCGACGAGCTCGTACACGGGAGCCGCGGCCAGGAACGACGAGAGCAGCCGTCCGGCCCGGGTGGCGCCGATCTTGGGCAACAGCGCCAGGCGCTCGGCCGTGACGTCGGCCGGTCCGTGGATGCCGGCGTCGCCGAGCGCGGACGCGAGCTTCTTGCCGAGCCCCGGCCAGAGCCCGGCGTCGCAGAACGCGACGAACGCGGGCTCGCTCAGCGGACGTCCTCGGGGTATCCGATGGCCGGCGCCGACACATCGTCGAGTGCGCGCCGGATCTCCATCGGCAGGAGGAGCACTTCGGACGCGAGCGCCGCCGTGAGCTGGCCGAGGGTGCGTGCGCCGAGGATCGGCGCCGTGACGCCGGGCTGGTCGCGGACCCAGGCGAGCGCGACCGCGATCGGTGAGGTGGCCAGGCCTTCGGCGGCGGTGGCCACGGCCTCGACGATGCCCATGTCGCGCTCGCTCGCGATGTCGCTGAGCCTCTGCCCGATTGCGGCGCCACGAGAGTCGGCCGGGACGCCGCCGCGGTACTTGCCGGTCAGCACGCCGCCGCCGAGTGGCGAGAACGGGAGCACGCCGATCCCGAGTGCCTCGCAGGCTGGGATCACCTCGCGTTCGATGCCGCGCTCGAGCAGCGAGTACCGCACCTGGTTGGCGACGATCGGCGCCCGAGCAGGCACGGCACGCTGCCATGTCGCGGCTCGTCCGATCCGCCAGCCGCAGTAGTTCGAAACTCCGGCGTAGCGCGCCTTGCCTGCGGCGACCGCGGTGTCGAGCGCGGAGAGCGTCTCGTCGAACGGAACCGTGTCGTCGACGTAGTGCACGTACCACAGATCGACGTAGTCGGTGCCCATACGCTGCAGGGACTGATCGAGCCGGCGCAGCAGCTCGCCGCGCCCGACGTTCACGATCCGGTCGTTCTCGGTGCGGATGATCCCCGCCTTCGTTGCGATGACGACCTCGTCACGCGGCACGACGTCGGCGATCAACTGGCCGAGGATCTGCTCTGCCGCGCCGAATCCATAGGAAACGGCGGTGTCGACGAGGGTCCCACCGGCCTCGCGGAACGCGACGAGCTGAGCCGCGGCGTCGTCGGCGTCGGTCTCCAGACCCCACGTCATCGTGCCCAGGCCCAGGTGTGACACTTTCAGCCCGCTGTGGCCGACATTGCGCTGCTTCACGGCCTGAAACCTAGCGGCTGCGTGCGACCTGACACCGCAGGGTGCCTTCGGCCAGTCTATGAAGGCGGGCTCTAGGGTGAGCCGCGTGGAGTTGGGACTGAACCTGGGCTACTGGGGCATGGGCAACAATGCCGACAACCTGGCGCTCGCACGCGAGGCCGACCGGCTCGGGTATTCGGTGGTCTGGGCAGCCGAGGCCTACGGATCGGACTCGCCGACCGTCCTCGCGTGGGTTGCCGCGCAGACCGATCGGATCGACGTGGGCAGCGCCGTGATGCAGATCCCCGCCCGCTCGCCGGCCATGACCGCGATGACGGCAGCCACCCTCGACACGCTCTCCGGCGGGCGGTTCCGGCTCGGCCTCGGCGTGTCGGGTCCGCAAGTGTCCGAAGGCTGGCACGGTGTGCGGTTCGCCAAGCCGCTGGCTCGCACCCGCGAGTACGTCGAGATCGTCCAGATGGCACTGGCCCGAAAGCGGGTCCGCTACGAGGGCTCGACGTACACGCTGCCGCTGCCGGACGGGCCGGGTAAGGCGCTGCAGCTGACCGTGCATCCGGTGCGCGAGCACATCCCGATCTACCTCGCTGCCGTCGGCCCGAAGAACCTCGAGCTGGCCGGCGAGATCGCCGACGGGTGGCTCGCGATCTTCTACTCGCCCGCTCACGGGGCAGAGCTCGTCGAGCACATCCGCGCCGGACGGGCCGAGATCGGCACGACGATGGACGGTTTCGACGTGGTGGCCAACGCTGCGCTGGTCATCGGCGACGATGTCGCGGCGTGCGCCGAGCCGGGCCGCGCGAACGCCGCGCTCTACATCGGCGGCATGGGCAGCCGCGAGGAGAACTTCTACAACGCGCTGGCCGTGCGCATGGGCTACGCCGACGAAGCGGCCGAGGTGCAGGATCGGTTCCTGTCACGCGACTACGAGGGCGCGGCCGCCGCCGTCCCGGTCGAGTTCGTCGACTCGACGTCCCTGCTCGGTCCGCCTGCCCGCATCGCCGAGCGGATGGCCGCGTTCGCCGAGTCGGGCGTGACCACGCTGGCGATCACGCCGTTCGCCGCCACGCTGGACGACCGGCTGCGCGCGCTGGAGACAGCCGTGAGCGCCCTTTCGAAGTCCGGGGCCGCGGGGTGACGTTGCTCTCGGCCGGGCATCCATTGGTTCAGCAGCTGGCTTCGGCGCCGTCGCCCAAGAGCGACATGACCTTCCTCCAGGCGGTGGTCTACGGCATCGTCCAGGGGCTCACCGAGTTCCTGCCGATCTCGTCCACCGCGCACCTGCGCATCGTCCCTGCGCTGTTCGGCTGGGACGACCCGGGCGCGCCGTTCACCGCGGTGATCCAGCTCGGCACGACGCTGGCGGTCATCTTGTACTTCTGGCGCGAACTGGTGCAGGTCGTCGTCGCATGGCTTCGCGGACTTGTCGACAAGTCTGTCCGCGGCGCCCTCGAATATCGAATGGGCTGGTACCTGATCCTTGCGACAATCCCGGTGTCGATCTTCGGCGTCGCGTTCAGCAACCAGATCGAGACCGGCGCGCGGAACCTGTGGGTCATCTCCGTCACCATGATCGCGCTCGCGATGATGCTTGCCTGGGCCGAACGCGTCGGCGCGCGCAATCGCGACGAGGAGGATTTGGACGGTCGCGACGCGCTCGCCGTCGGCACGGCGCAGGCGCTGTCCCTTATTCCCGGCACGTCACGCTCCGGCGTGACGATCACCGCCGGGCTGTTCCGCGGGCTCAACCGTTCGACGGCGGCCCGCTTCTCGTTCTTGCTGTCGATTCCGGCGGTGTTGCTGTCCGGGCTGTACGAAGCCCGCAAGATCGGCGACAACGGCGGTGCCGGTGCGGGCTTGACCATCGTCGCGGCGGTCCTGGCATTCGTTGTCGGCCTCGCGTCGATCGCCTGGTTGATGCGCTGGATCACGCGGCACACGACCTACATCTTCATCTTCTACCGAGTCGCGATAGGCGGGCTGCTGATCGGCCTGCTCGCCACCGGCGTGATCGACGCGACCTCGAAGTAGCGCGATGTCCACCGTCTTGCTCGTCCGCCACGGACTGACCCCGATGACCGGCCCCGTGCTGGCCGGTCATACGCCGGGCGTCGTGCTCGACGAACGCGGCCGCAAGCAGGCGGCTGCGCTCGCGCAGCGGGTCGCCGCGCTGCCGTTGAATGCAGTGGTCACCAGCCCGCTGGAGCGCTGCGTCGAGACGGCCGAAGCCGTGCTGGCTACGCAGCACGAGGCCGGCCGAACTCCGGAATGGCAGCTCGACGAGCGGCTGATCGAGTGCCGGTACGGGGACTGGACCGGCCGGCCGATCAAGGAACTCGCCCGCGATCCGCTGTGGAAAGTCGTGCAGACGCAGCCGTCGGCGGTGCGGTTCCCCGGCGGCGAGTCGCTCGTCGAGGTCGCGGCGCGGGCCGTCTCGGCGGTCCGCGACTGGGACGCCCGGCTCGACGAGAGCGCCGTATGGGTCGCGTGCAGCCACGGCGACGTGATCAAGGCGATACTCGCCGACGCCCTGGGCCTGCACTTGGACCAGTTCCAGCGGATCGTCGTCGACCCCGGCTCGGCATCGGTCGTGCGCTACACCGACACCCGCCCGTACGTGCTGCGCGTGAACGACACGGGCGGTGAGCTGGCCGGCTTCGCGCCGCCGAAGAAGCGACGCCGCCCGCGCGCAGGTGATGCCACTGTCGGCGGTGGCGAAGGTCAAGGCGCCGTCTGAGCGCACCCATTAGGCTTTATGGCAATCATGCCGCGCCAGCTCTTTCTCTTCGATCGCCCGCGTCGATTCGTCACGGGCACCGTCGGCGAGCCCGGAGACCGCACGTTCTACCTGCAGGCCGCCGACTCCGCCCGTGTGGTTTCCGTCTCGCTCGACAAGCAGCAGGTCGTCGTCCTGGCCGACCGCATCGAGCAGCTGCTGGACGAGGTCGTCGCCCGCACCGGCACCGCGCTGCCCGCGTCGGGCGACCCGGACGCCGACGCCCTCGAGCAGCCGATCGACGAGGAGTTCCGGGTGAGCGCGATGGCGCTGGCGTGGGACAGCGACTCCCGCGTCGTCATCATCGAGGCGCAAGCACCGGTCGAGGACGCCGAGATCGCCCAGGAGACGCTGCTCGAAGACGTCGACGACGGGCCGGACGCGCTGCGGGTTCGCCTGGAGCCGGGCTCAGCCCGCGACTTCGTCGATCGAGCCCGCCGCGTCCTCGCCGCGGGGCGCCCGCCGTGCCCGCTGTGCGGCCTGCCGCTCGACCCCGGCGCAGGACACGTCTGCCCCCGGCAGAACGGCTACCACCGCCGAACCCCGCTCGACCCGTGAGACCCGACAAGCTGACGCCGGCGCGCGAGCTGCCGGTCGACGACGCAGTGAACTTGCTGCGCGAGGGCCGGGTGACGGTCGAGGGGCGCCTGGTCGAGGCGTCGAACACGACCCTGTACTGCTCGGTGGAGCACGAGGGCGTGGACGCCGCGTGCGTCTACAAGCCGGTGGCGGGGGAGCGGCCGCTGTGGGACTTCCCCGACGGGACGCTCGCCGAGCGCGAGGTCGCGGCATACGAGGTTTCCGTGGCGACCGGCTGGACCGTCGTGCCACCCACCGTGTACCGCGACGGGCCGCTCGGGCCCGGCATGGTGCAGCTGTGGATCGACATCGACGACGCCGTCGACATCGTGGCGCTGGTGCGAGGATCCACGTCCGAGCAGCTGCGCCGGATCGCCGTCTTCGACTCGGTGATCAACAACGCCGACCGCAAAGGCGGCCACCTGCTGCCGACACGTGCAGGGCACATCTACGGCGTCGACCACGGAATCAGCTTTCACGTCGAGCCCAAGCTGCGGACGCTGCTGTGGCAGTGGGCCGGCGAGCCGCTGCCCGAAGATGCCGTCAACGTGCTGTGCGAGCTGCGCGGGGCGCTCGACAACAGGCTCGGTGAGCGCCTGCACGAGTTGCTCACGACCCGCGAGGTGCGCCGCACGATCCGGCGGGTCGACCAGCTACTGACCCGGCAACAGCATCCGATGCCGTCGGCCGACCGCCCGGCGATTCCCTGGCCGCCTATCTAGCGCGACACTAGTGTTCGCCGGTCGCGACCTCGTCCAGGCGCTCGAGCGTGCGGCGCATCGCGCGCCGGTTGCGTGCCGGGAAGCCGCTCAACCGCAGCGCGAGCGGACTCGTCGCGCAGGTGGGATCCCATTGCTCGGTAACGAGGGTGCCGCCGTCGACCGGCTCGAAGACGTACCGCCAGACGTGACCGTTGAAGTGCCGCCACGCGATCCGGTGGCCCTCCTCGAACTCGACGACGGTGTTCAAGATCCGGTAGGACGCCCTGAGCTGCATGTCCATCGAGAACTTCGCGCCCTCGGACAACCGCTCGGGGTTGCCCGGCCGCGCGGCGCGTACCGTCCCCGATCCGTCTATCACCGGGTGCATCGCGGGGTCGGCGACGATGTCGAAGAGCGCCTGCGGATCGGCGGTGATCATTCGAGTTTGGGTAACCAGGCCGTGGCCCATGCGCAGAGTCTGCCGGATAGGTTGGAGTGCATGGACTCGTGGATGGCCAGCGCTATGCCGCTGCTGCCGGCGCCTCCCGGGTCCCCGAACCGGCTTCGGCTGTTCGACACGACAGCAGGCGAGATCCGCGACTCGACGCCGAACGGCACGGCCCGGATGTACGTCTGCGGCATCACGCCCTACGACGCGACCCATCTCGGCCATGCCGCGACCTATATCGCCTTCGACCTCATCCAGCGGGTGTGGCGCGACATCGGCCGCGACGTGCACTACGTGCAGAACGTCACCGACGTCGACGACCCGCTGCTCGAACGGGCCGCGCATACTCGCGAGAACTGGATGCACCTGGCCGAGCGCGAAATCGCCCTGTACCGCGAGGACATGGCGGCGCTGCGCGTCCTGCCGCCGCAGGAGTACGTCGGGGCGGTCGAGACGGTCACCGAGATCACCAAGGCAATCGCCGACCTGCTCGCGAGCGGTGCGGCCTATCACGTCGGGGAGGACATCTACTACTCGATCGAGACGTCCGGCCACTTCGGCTACGTGTCGCGCTATGACCGGGCGACGATGGTCCGGCTGTTCGGCGAGCGTGGCGGTGATCCGGAGCATGCCGGCAAACGCGATCCGCTGGACTCCCTGCTGTGGCGCGGACACCGCTACGGGGAGCCGTACTGGGACACCGACCTCGGGCGGGGCCGGCCCGGCTGGCATATCGAGTGCTCGGTGATCGCGATGAACCGGCTCGGGATGAACTTCGACGTGCAGGGCGGCGGCTCGGACCTGATCTTCCCGCATCACGAGCATTCGGCGGCGCATGCCGAGACGCTGACCGGCGAGCACCCGTTCGCCCGGCACTACGTGCACTGCGGCATGATCGGCCTGGACGGCGAGAAGATGAGCAAGTCCCGCGGCAACCTTGTGTTCGTGTCGAAACTGCGCGGCGGCGGCGTCGACCCGATGGCGATCCGGCTGGCTCTGCTCGACGGGCATTATCGCGCCGACCGCGAGTGGACCGGCGGCCGGCTGCCCGCCGCCGAGGCCCGGCTCGAGCGCTGGCGCTACGCCGTCGCGCTGCAGTCCGGCCCCGACGCGCGCCCGCTGCTTGCCGAGGTGCGCTCGTTCCTGGCCGACGACCTGGACACCGTGAGTGCCATGGGGGCCGTCGACCGGTGGGCCCAGGAGGCGAATACGAATCGGGGCGACGACTCGGACGCACCGACGCTGGTGCGTGACCTGGTCGACGCGCTGCTCGGCGTCGAACTCTAGGCCGCGGGCGCGGCCGCGCTCAGGCCACGATCTGGCGCCGCGGTGCGCGCAGCGAGCGCAAGCTCACCGCCGCGCGCAGCCGCTGCCAACGGCTTACCGCATTGCTCATCTGGCTACGCATCCGGTCGACCTCCGACCAGTACCAGGTTGCCGACTCCGGCAGCGGACGCCCCGGGCCGAAGACGACCGCGTCGGCCGACGAGGCGAGTGACTCCAGGCCGAGTGGGGCGACACTGCGGGCGTCCTCGCGGCGCGTCTGGCCTGCCGGCACGGCCCCGCCGAGGTCGCGGGCGTGATCGATCAGCTCGCGCCATCCGGCCGCGACCCTGGTCGACGGGGCGCCGCGGGTTCGCCGCCGGTTGCGGCGCATCAGCTTCGTGCCGACGATGCCGAGGCAGGCAAGCAGGATCGCCAGCACCGGCGGGCCGCCGTACGTGCCGACGACCAGGATTGCGTGCGGTATGTGGAAGCCACTTCCGTGCGACGACTGCCTGTCGCTACGGCGGTGATCGACGCGGGTGTTCGGCTGATCCGGGCTGTCGTTCGTGCTCGGCGGGTGGACCGCGTTCGGTGGCGGCACCACCGAGGCCGACGTGTTCTGCTGCTCCTGCGGCGGGATCTTGTCCGGACGCTTCGACGTGTCGGGCGTGAACTGGCTGGTCGGTATCGCCAACCAGCTCCCGTCCGCGACGTGCACCTCGACCCAGGCGTGGACGTCCTTGCCCTTGATGACGCCGCCCGACTCGGGCGCTGCCCCGAGCACGACCCTGGTGGGCACGCCGAGGAAGTTGGCCATCAACGCGAAGATCGCCGCGTACTGCTCGTCGTCACCGACGAGCTGCCGCGCGGCGAGGAACGACGTCAAGCGGCCGACGCTGTGCCCCGGCAGGTACTGCGCCTCGTCACCCGCGCCGTCGCTGTACTTGCCGGCCTCGCGCAGGTGCCGCGCAACGGCCATGACCTGCGGCCAGATGCCGTTGACGCCGTTCGTCCACTGGCCCACGGCGCTGGCCAGGAACGCGGTGAACTCGGGGGCGATGCCCTCGCCGCCGAACGGTGTGGCGTGCGTCGGATCAGGCGAGGGCGGTGGCACGACGGCGTGCGTCGTGTACGTGTCGCCGCCCCGCAGCCGCTGCGGGATCACGCCGGTCGATGTGTCGAGGTTGTAGCGGAACTGCGCGCCATACGCCTTGCGCTGCGGGCCGGCGAAGCTGACTCCTGACAGCTGCCCGGCAGTCGGCAGCCACACGTCGTTGTAGTCCGCTGCGATCTGGACGCTCACCGTGGCCGACGTCCCTCGGGCGGTCGTGCTGATCGACGTGCCGACCCGCTGGAACGTGGCGCTGGAGGACGTCGTCAAGCTCGGGTCGCCGGTGCCCCACACGAGGCCGTCGTAGGTGTTCATCGTCGCGATGTGGAGGCTTGCCCCGGCGGGCAGCCCGGACGCGGTGAACAGCGTCTTGTCGTACAGGGGGCCGTTCTTCGTGTACTTGCGAAAGCCGGACAGCGGGCTCGGGTACTGCTGGACGTCGAACGGCGGGTGGACGTAGTTGCGCAGCACGACGCGCCGATTCGCCTTGGCCAGCGGCAGTCCCGGCCCGATCGCGGACGCCCCGAGCGCGGCGACGGCGAGCATTCCCACGGCGAGTGCGAGGCGCGTGGTCTGCCGCGAACCGTGTTGCACGGTCGGCCTGGTGCGGTGATGACGCATGGCCGCCCAGCCGAGCGCCAGCGCGACGAACGCGCCGCCGAGCAGCAGCGACGACGCCTTCGGCATGCCGAGCAGGATCGCGCCGGCGAGCAGCGCGGCGGGCGCGATCAGCGGAGCGAACGACGGCCTCGTGCGCAGCGCGAGGCTGCTGCCGAGCGCGGCGGCGACGAGGCCGAGCAGGAACGGAAGCCCGAGCAGTGGGCCGCTGTTGCCGATCGGCGGGAGCGTCGTCAGCAACTGCTTCCAGCCGTGACCGGCGAGGTCGACGAGCCCGCTCGGCGAACGCGGCCCCGGCGAGACGAGACCCACCAAGAAGTAGGCGGCGACGGTCATCGCCGCGACGACCGGTGCCGGCAGCCCGAGCGCGGCGCCGGCATACCCGGTGAGCAACCCTGCCGCGACGCCCACGGCACCGGCGACGAGGTACGCCGTGCCGCCGTAGGTCGAGTGCAGGCCGAGCAGCGCCAGGATGCACAGACCGGCGAGGATCGCCAGATCACCCAGCTGCGCCAGGGTGGGAGCGACGCCCCGCCCGTCCGGTGCGTCCGTGTGAACGTGCCGGCTCATCAGTCCTCCCCGCCGCGCGCGCCTTCGGCGCGGCCGCGTCGCGGCAGGGGGCTCTTCGCGCGAGCGCTCATCGTTCGGCCACTACGCGCATGAGCGCTGGAAGGTCGTTGAGTGCCCGCAGGCTCAGGACCGTCAGGTTGCCTACGGTGGTCATGCCGGGATCACCGCGCGGGTCGACGCGCAGCGCCACCGTGTCGATCTCGATCGGCAGCGCCGCCGCGGCCCGACGCACGACCGAGAACGCCGGCAGCGATCCGGTGATCAGGATCGCGATGCTCGTGTCGGGCGAGTTGCGCAGCACGCTGCCCGCGAGCGTTGCAAGCGGGTCACCGCCGAACTCGGCGCGGGTCAGGCCGTCGAGGATCTGCTGGATCGAGCCGTCGGCCACAGCTTCGTGCGACGCGATGACACTGGCCTGCTGCTCGTCCTGGATTGCCCGCACGGCGATCGACCCGGCCGCGGACAGCGCGATCTCGAACTCGTCCTCGGTCGCGTAGCTCGCCGGGTCGCCGTCGACGACAGCCGTTGCATGGATGCGCCGCGTGTCGACGAACTGCCGCACCATCAACTTGCCGGTACGCGCCGACGTACGCCAGTGGATGTAGCGGCGGTCGTCGCCCGCGGAGTAGTCGCGCAGCGTGTGGAATGCCAGGTCGCTCATCGAGATGTCGTTGGAACTCTGGCCTTCCAGGTCGCGCAGCAGTCCGGAGCCGAGTGGGTCGAGACCCACGATGCGCGGGTGGACGAACAGCTCGGTCACGCCCGTCCAGGCGACCTCGCGGCGCAGCAGGCCGAGCGGATCGCCGCGCACGGTGAGTGCCGGGCCGACCGGCACGACCGCGCGGCGCGTCGTCGGGATCACGAACAGCTCGTCGTGCTGGCGACCGCTGGCCAGCGACGGCAGGTTGAACCGGGCGACCGCGGCGCCCACCCGCAGTTCGAGGCGGATCGGCCACATGCGCCGCGGCGAGACGTTCGTGATGGCGATCTGCCCTGCGGCCGGGGCACCGACCGACACCCTCCTCGGCTGCAGGATCACGTTCACCCGCAGCGTCGCGCGCCCGATCAGGAAGAACAGCGACATGACGATCAGCAGCAGGCAAGCGGCAGCGATCAGCATCGCCTCGCGCCAGCCGAGCTGCGAGCCAACCAGCCAGGCGATCACGATCATCGCCGCTACCGCCCAGCCGATCGGCGTCACGACCCGGCGGACCACCCGTGCTGCGCGGGAGGTGCGCTCCGCGACGTTCGCCGCGGGACCCTCGGGCCGTGTCAGGATCGACGCGAGCGTCGACCACGTATCGGTGAACCGTTCGAGCACGATGGCCTCAGGCGGCGCGCTCGGTCGGCGGCACGACCGTCGTCATGATCGCGTCGATCACCTCGTACACCGTCGTGCCACTGAACTGCGCCTCGGCGTCGAGCAGGATCCGATGGCTGAGCACCGGCACCGCCAGCTCCTTGATGTCGTCGGGAGTGACGAAGTTCCGGCCCAGCGACGCCGCCCAGGTCTTGGCCGTGCGCACCATCGCCAGGCAACCGCGCACCGACAGGCCCAGCTTGACGTGCTGGTGGCGGCGGGACTCTTCCGCGAGCCGGCTGACGTAGCCGAGCACGGCCGGATCGACGTGCACGCCCGATACCAGCTGGGCCATCTCGGCAACCTGCTGAGACGTGACCACCGGCCTGATCGCGACCGTACGGTCGCGTACGGCCGACTCTGCCAGCAACGCGACCGTCGCCTCGTGGTCGGGATAGCCGAGGCTCGTCTTCATCAGGAACCGGTCGAGCTGCGCCTCGGGCAGGCGATATGTGCCGGCCTGCTCGATCGGGTTCTGGGTGGCGATCACCATGAACGGCCGCCCGACCGGATGCGGCGTGCCGTCGACCGTCACGCGCCCCTCTTCCATCACCTCGAGCAATGCGGACTGGGTCTTCGGCGATGCCCGGTTGATCTCGTCGGCGAGCACGATCGTGGCGAAGATCGGCCCGGCGTGGAATTCGAACGTCTGCTTGTGCTGGTCGTAGATCGTCACACCCGTGACGTCGGACGGCAGCAGGTCAGGCGTGAACTGGATCCGCGAGTTCGTGCCGTGCACGGTGTTCGCGAGTGCCTTGGCCAGTGACGTCTTGCCGGTGCCGGGAAAGTCTTCGAGTAACAGGTGCCCCTCGGACATCAGGCAGGTCAGGGCCAGCCGCACGACGTGCTGCTTGCCCAAGACGGCCTGGCCGACGTTGGCGCTGAGCTTGCCGAACACGTCGGCGAACCAGATCGCCTGCTCGGGCGTCATGTCGTTCATTCGATGACCTTCCGGGGACAACGGGACTTTCACCAGTCCCGTTTGGGATTCACATGGTTGGACGCGACGCCGTTCACGATCGCGTAGACGTCGGCGTCGTTGCCGTCGTAGCAGGACAGCTGCTTGCCGACGCCCTCGGTGAACGACGTCGTGTTGGAGGAGAAGACGCTGCCGTTCTCCATGCACTTGTAGCCATACGTGCCGCTGTTCATGTTGTTGATCGTCACCTTGAGGTAGTGGCAGTAGACCGCCGAGCAGCCCGGCTGACCCGCCGCGCTGGCGCCGGCGACGAGGGTGACGCTCGGCTGCGGGTTCGGCGCAGCCGGCAGGCTCTCGGAGTGCGACACCGGCCCGGCGACCTGTGTCTGGCCGTCGATCGACCGGACGATCTGGACCCGGATCGTGTGCGTCGAGTTGCAGTTGTAGGTGTTCTGCACCGAGCCGCCGTTCGGAACGGTGCTCCGGTTCACCCAGCCACCGCCGTCGATGCTGGTCTGGTACGTGGCCTGCCGGCCGTTTCCGCTGCCGCCGGACCAGCTGAACGTGATGTTGCCCGTCGTGTCGCCGACCGCCCCGCACCCGCTGTGCGAACCACCCGCCGACGGAGCCGACATCGGGCCGAACGGCGTGACGACATTCGACGACGGTGACCACGGCCCGCACTGGTTCGCCTCGTTGCAGCCGCGGACCTGCGCGCTGTAGTTGGTGCCGTTGCTGAGGCTGCCGATGCTCTCGGTGACCGTCGTGCCTGGAGCGCCCGGGCTGTTCCACGAGCCCTGCGCGCCGTTGCTGACCAGGTAGTCGACTCGCGTCAGCGACGCCCCGTGCGGCTGCGGCAGGACGAAGCGGACGTGGATCTTGCCGTCGTACCCGTTCATCGCGGAAGCGTCGTGGTCGGTGGCCGTGACGCCGCCGACCTGGGCGGGCGGTGCGGTCGCGGTGACCGGATTCGACTGGGGGCTCGGCGGCGAGGTGAGGTTGCCGGCGTTGGTGGCGGTGACCGTGTAGGTGTACTTCGAGCCGTCGTTGACCAGCCCGGAGAACGTCGTGCTCAGCGCGGTCGCGGTCTGAGTGCCCGCGGCGGCGCCGTTCTTGTACTGCGTCACCGTGTACTTCGAGATGGCGCGGCCGTTGCCGTCGGCGGCCGGCCACGACACCGTGATCGCCTTCTCGGCATTGTCGGCCGAGTCGGCGCCCTGCGCGGTGGGCGCGGCCATCGCCGGCGGCGTACCGAACGGGGTGACCTTCGCGGCCGATCCCCAAGCGCCCCACCCGGCGGCATTCGTGGCCCGCACCCGGATGCTGTAGGCGATGCCGTTGCTCAGCCCGCTGACCGTCGTCGAGGTGCCTTGCACGGTGGTGATCGACACGCCGGACGACGGCGCAGGGCTGGTCTGCACCTGGTAGGCCGTGATCGGCGTCCCGTCCACGTGCCCGGCCGGCCAATGGACTGCCGCCGACTGATCCTTCGCGGTGGCCACGACGCCCGCGACCGGGTCGGGCACCTGGTCGGGCGTGCCCGGCGCGGACGCCGCGCTGGACGTTCCCCAGCCGACGACGTTGTGCGCGCGCACGGTGAACGTGTAGCTCTGCCCGTTGGTCAGCCCACTGACGGTGCATGGCGACGCCGGACACGAGTGCGTGCCGCCATGGCTGTCGTGCAGCTCGATCTGGTCGAGCTGCGCCCCGTTCGCCGCCGGGGGAGTGAACGCGACGACGGCGGTGTGGCTGCTGACCGACTGCACCGACGGCCGGCCGGGCGTGCCGGGCAGGCCGAGCACCTCGACGGACAGGCGCGCGGGCACATGCCGGTCGTCGTGCCCGGCGCCGGCGACGTCGGTCACCGTCAGGTCGAAGACCATGTTGCCGTGCGAGTCGTGCGGCGCCGACAGCGTGATCTTCGGACCGGCCGTCGTCACGCCGAGGTGCGGGCCGCTGAGCTGGTGCACATTGAGGGCGCTGATCGAAGCGCCCTGGATCGGCGACCGCACGTACGTGCGCAGGTCGACGGTCTGGCTGGACCCCGCCTTGAGCCCGCGGACCGTGATCGGCGAGACCACCGGCGGTGGCGCCTTGACGACCCGGATGTTCAGCGTGCTCTTGACCTGAGTTCCGGCGACCGCGACCTCGAGCACGCCGGTCGTGCCGGGGCGAGCCGCCGAACCGGGAGTGATCGTGATCGTCGAGTTGCCGTCCTCACTGACCGAGACACCCTGTGGTTGCTTGGTCCACCGCGAGGTGAAGTCGACCTGTCCGATGGTGCTCGGGTCGTCGAGCCAGACATGGCACACGGTCGCGACGTCAAGCTTGAGCGGGGCGCCGCCCTGGATCGCGGTGAGCGTGCTCGACGGGCAGCGGAGCACCGGCTGCGGCGTGCCGATCTGGACGGGTACCGCGATCAGCGCCTTCTGGCCGCGCGGGTCGGACAGGCTCGTGCCGTCGGTGACCTCGAAGACCGCCGAGGCCGGGCCGGTGTAGCCCTTCTTCGCGGTGAGTTCGAGGGTCGTCGCGCTCTTGCTGGCGACCGCCAGGCCGTCGTCGGGTGATCCCCAGATCTGGTCGGTGGTCGTCAGACGCAGCGGCTTGCCGCCCGGGTCGACGGCGTAGTCGGCCACGTTGATGGTCTTGGTACCGCCGGGTGCGAGCTCGATCGGGGCGGCGTCGGGGCGCAGTCGCGGCTGCGCGGTTCCGTTGCCCGGGACGTGGACCAGCGCCATCGACGTGGCGCCGCCGTGGTCGCGCACCTCGTACGCGATCGCCTGCGGGAAGGCCTGCACCGGCACGACCAGCTGCCGGTTCGCCACATGGGCGGCAGGGAGGAACGCACGCGAGATCGTCAGCGCGTCCGGCGTGCCGTCAGGATCGTCGTCGTTGGCGAGGACGTCGACGGTCGCGCTGGTCGCCCCGGGCGCCACCTTGGCGACGTCGTCGCGTGCCACGGGCGGGATGTCGTACTTCGGCCGCGCGTCGACGATCACCTTGGCCACGGACCGCCCACCGGTGCCGTCGGTGATCGCGTAGCAGACGATCAGCGGCTTGCCCGTTGCCGGCGGGGTCTGCACGACCACGCGATCGTCTTGCAGGCTCGCCCCAGCAGGCACCGGTTCGTTCGTGGACGCGAGCGGCGCGATCGACACGTCGTCGTCCGGCGCGGTCAGGTCGTTGCCGAGCACCGCGACGTGCACCGTCGCCCCGGGCGCCGCGGTGACGTTGTCGTCGACCGCGACCGGCGGCTGCGGATCACCGGGCGGGACGACGCCGATGCGCATCGTGGCCGTTCCGCTGAGCCCGAACCGGTCGCTCACCTGGTAGCTGAACGTGTCGGTGCCCGCCGAGAGCGGATAGGCCTGGTAAGTCAGCGTGGCCGGCCCGGTGGCGGTGATCCGGCCCAGCCGCGGCGGGCTCGCGATACCTGCGACGGTGACCGAGTCGCCGTCCGGGTCGACGCCGGTCCACGGGATGGTGATCGTGACCTGGTCGCCGGCCACGACCGAACGCGACACGGGCCCCGGGTCGGGTGGCTGGTCGTGCGCGGGGTCGGCGGGGACCGGGTTGATCGTGATCCTGGCGTGCCCTACGGCTGTCTGCCCGGACGGGTCGACCGCCACGTAGTCCACCACCACCTGTGTCGACGTGGTGACCGACGGCGGTGCCGCGTAGCGCAGCACGTTGCCGGACACGTAGCCGGCCCCGGTGCCCTCCGGTGTGGTGACCAGCTTGCCGGGCTGCAGTGTCATCGGATCGCCGTCGGGGTCGATGTCGTTGTCGAGCACCGGGATGTCGACCGAGTCACCGGCGCGCACGGTGGCCAGGTCGTCGACCGGCGAGGGTGCCGTGTCGACCTCCGGTGTCGGCAGTTGCAGCACGCTGACCTCGCCGGTGACCGGCTGGGTCAACCCGTCGGTGACCGTGTAGTGGACCAACCGCACGCCGGGGCTGACCGGTTGGGTCGACCACAGGCGCAGCCAGTGGCCCTGCACCACCGCGATCTGCAGGCCGGCGTCGTCGGCGGCCACTGCGCGCTGCACGACGAGCACGTCCCCAGACGGGTCGAAGTCGTTCGCCAGCACGTCGACGGTCGCCGCCTGCTGCCCGTGCAGCACCGCGGTGTCGGGCATGGCGACCGGCGGCTGGGCCTTGGCCGGGTCGGCCACGACGTCCAGCCGGATGAGGCCGGTGGACAGCTTGGCCGAGCCGAACGCCGCCTGGTACTTCAGCGACAGCGTCCCGACGTGCTTCGCCGTGACGGTGACCGTGCCTCCGGCCAGGTCCGTCGTGACGGCCGCCCCGATCGGCTGCGGCAGCGGCGCCGCAAGGGCCAGCTTCGCCGACGGGTCGGTCGGGTCGGAGCCCGGAACGTCGTTCGCCAGCGGGGTGATCGTGATCGGCCGCCCGACCACGGCCCGCACGACGTCGGGCTCGGCGGTCGCTGCCACGGCGTCGGTCGCCGAGCGGGCGAGCACCTTGACCTTCAGCGTGCCGGGCACCGGATCGCCGATGCCGTCGGACACCTCGTATTGGATCTGCTGCACGCCCGCGTCGCCCGGGGCGGTGAACACGATCGAGCCGTCGGCGGTCGTCACGGCGCTGCCCTGCGGCACGCTCGCGTGTACGAGCGCCAGCGGGTCGCCGTCGAAGTCGCGCCAGTCGGGGAGCACCGGGTAGGTGAACGTCGCACCCGCGGCGACGGTCCACACCTTTGACTTCTCGTAGCCCGGCCGCAGGGTGGGTGCGTCGTTGGCGTCGCCGACGCGCTGCTCGACGGTCACGTCGGCCGTGCCGGACCCGCCCTTGCCGTCGCTGACCGTGTATTTGAAGTGCACGTTGGACGACTCGGACGGCGGCATCGCGACCTGGGCGGTCTGTCCGTCGGCGGAAACCGACACGGTCGCGCCCGCGCCGTCGACCGCGCCGACCGACGTGATCGCCAAGATGTCGCCGTCGGGGTCGGAGTCGTTGTCGAGTAGGTGCAAGACCGTGGTGCGGCCCAGTCGAGCGCCGAGCGTGTCGTCCTTGGGCTGGGGCGGGCGGTTCTGCGCGGACGGCTGCTTCTCGTGGCTCGGGTTCTTCGGCTTCTTGCTGTTCGGCTTGGGCTTGGGCGGCCGGATCGCCTGCCAGTCGTCGACCTGGCGGATCGCGTCGTCGACCACCCACACGCCGCCGCTCGCGAGGTCGTTGAGCACGATCTGCCCGCGGTTGACGCGGAACACCGGCTGGCTGACCTTCGCCTTGGACGGCAGCTTCTGGCCCTCGGCGGGCTTGCCGTCGCACGAGCGGGCGTACACGCCGGGCGTGCCGCCCCACGCCGCGTGCACGCAGCCGCCGATGACGACGGGACGGGCCGGCGTGCCCGCACCGGCGTCGAACAGCGTGGCACTGGGGCCCCCGCTCAGCGGCACGGACACGAGGGTGGACGACGTCGCGAGGTAGACAGCCGGTGCCTTCGGACCCGGCTGCTGCAGCACCGCGTCCGTGGCGTCCTTCGGTACGGGAACGGTGCGGCCGCCCGGGAGGAGCGCGACGCCACCCGTCGCGTCGACGACGACCGGCGTGTCGCCGACCGACGTGATCGCCAGGCTCTCCATCTGGTGGTGCAGTTCGGTGATCGCGGGCCTGGCGAACCGCCCGTTCGCCGGCCGGATGGTCACCAGTTGTTGCTTGCTGGCAGACGCGGCGAAGATCGTCCCGTCGGAGGAGACGGCAAGGTCCGCGCCGGCGCCGACCGTCACCAGCGGCTTCTCGCCGGTGTCGAGCTTGGCCAGCCCGGACAGATCGTCGCCGGTGACCTGCGCCGCCCAGAGCCGTCCGCTGGACGGGTCGAGCACAGCGGCCGTGGACCCCGCCAGCCGAAGCTCGTCGTTGCCGGGGACGACGGCCGCCTGCGTGGCGAGGGGCGCGCCACTGCGCACGTCGACCGGGAAGACCTTCCCGGCGCCCTTGTCGAATGCCAGCACGGCCGAGCCGTCCTGCACGACGTCGACGGTGTAGGCGGCCTGCGCACCGCCGGGCGGGAAGAACCCGGCGTCGAGCTGGCCGATCGGCTTGTTCAACCGGCCGTAGAGGCCATCAGCGTTGCTCGTGACCCAGATGCCGCCGTCGTTGAGGTCGACGTGGCGCGCGGCGTAGCCGTCGGACGAGATCGCGTATGCGACGAGGACGGATGCTGCTGCAGCGACGACGGCAGTGGCGGCGATCGACCCCCGGTGCCGCCGAGCGAAGGTCGGCGCGCTCACGACATCATCTTCTCATTCACGAAATTCAGGTTTTCTACTACTACGGCTAGGCGATCGTTACGAGTTCACGAAATTCAGGTTTTGTGGGACTACGGCCACACGATCGTCACGAGCCGCTGCATGTCGGATCTGACCAGGACGACGCGAAGCTCCCGGTGCTGCGATACACCTGCACCTGCACGCACACCGACGCGCCGGCCGCTGCGGGGAGCACCAGTTCGGCCTTGTCGGTCACGCCGCTCTGCGGGCCCCCGACCTGGCGCCACCGGTAGCTGTCGCCGGCGGCGTGGGCGTCGTAAACCCAGCTGAATCGCACCCCGCCGCCGGCCACGCGCACCGCCAAGACCTGCGGGGTGCCTGGCGCCTGTTGCTGCGGGCCGGTCGGCAGCGCCACTTGCGTGTCCGTCGGGGTGATGTCCTGCGGCTGGTGTTTGCTGCCGCCGGCCGTGAACGCCACCGTGATCGCGACGGCGAGGGCGGCGCAGGCGGCGCCCGCGAGATACCAGCCGCGCCGTGAGTGCGGGGTTTGCGGCGGGGCCGGTGGTGGCGTGTGTTCCGGCGGCGGTGCGAGTTGCTGGGGCAGGCCCTGGATCTGCGCGGGCTGCCACGGCGGCAGCGGCGGCGCCTGCGCGTCGATCCGCGTCGGCTGCTTGCGCCTGGTCGGGTCGTCGTCGAGTTGCTGGTGGGCGGGGCTCGGCTCGCGACGGTCGGCGCCGTCGATCCGCACCGGCTGGCGCACGCGCGTCCCGTCGTCGTCGGTCGACGTACCGGCCGGCCGAAGCGTCGAGGCGGTCCGGCGCGGATCGTCGGCGACGATGATCGTGGTGAGCGCGAGGCGCTGCTCCTGCTCGATCGCCTGCAGCGCGCGGGCGAATGCCAGCGCCGTGGCCGGGCGGGCGCCGGGTTCCTTGGCGAGGGCGCTGTGCAGCAACCGCTCGAACGACGGCGGCACGTCGCCACGCCCGGTCGGCGGCGCCGGTATCGACGTGATCCGGTGCATCAGCGCCACCGCGGAGTTGTCGCCGCCACGCTGGTCGAACGGCGAACGCCCGACGAGCAGGTGCCACAAGGTCGCCGCAATCGAGTAGACGTCCGAGCGCTCGTCTGCACGCTCGGCGCTGAACAGCACCTCGGGCGCCGCCCAGGGGATCGACACACCGTCGGTCTGGCCGGCCGCTGCCTCGGCCTTAGTGGCCGCGATGCCGAAGTCGGTGAGGCCGAGCGTGCCGTACTGGCCGGTGAGGATGTTCGCCGGCTTGATGTCCCGGTGCAGGATGCCGATCCGGTGCGCCGCCTCGACGGCACTCGCGACCTGGATGCCGATGCGCAGCACGTCCGGCACGGAGAAGCGCTCGCCGCGCGCCCGCTGGGCCAGGTTCGGCTGCGGGTAGTACTTCATGACCAGGAACGGCCGGCCGTCAGGGGCCATGTCGGCGCGGAACACCTGGACGATGTGCGGGTGGTCGGCCAGCTGCGCCATCGCGTTCGCCTCGGCACTGAACCGGGCCTGGGCATGGTGGGACAGGCTGTGCGCGGCGAGCACCTTGACCGCGACCTTCATCCGCGGCATCTGCTGCTCGTAGAGGTACACGTCGGAGTAGCCGCCCGAGCCGAGTGGCGCGATGTAGAGCAGGCCGGGCAGGTCCGGCGGCTGCGCGGTGCGTCCTGTCGTGCTCACGTCAGCAACGCCGGGCGATGCGTCATCCCGTCACCTCGTACCGGAACGTCACCTCGTCGGCGAGGCTCACCACTGTGCCCGGCTCGATCGGTACCGATTCGTTCGGACGCAGGCGCTGCGGCTCCTGCCACGGCGGCGTGACGATCGTGCCGTTCACCGAGTTGAGGTCGGTGAGCAAGACGTGCCAGCCGTCGAGCCGGATCTCGACGTGCGTGCGCGAGATGTCGTGGCCGGGGCTCGGCAGCCGCACGACGTGCGGGCGCTCGGCCTCGTTCGCGCCGTCGGCCTTCGGGTTGCGTCCCATGATCACGCTGCGGTCGAGCGGGACGACGTCGCCGGTCGACAGGCGCAGCACGCCGAGCGTCGGGCGCGCGACGTTGATCGGAGCCTGGCCCATCAGCGGAAACCCGCACACCCGGCACGAGACGGCCATCGGCGGGCTGAGGTGGCCGTGCTGGCAGCGCACTGCCTGCACCATCGAGCCGGCCGGGCCGGGTTGGCCGGCCAGCTCGCCGAGCGAGGCCCGGCTCACCGTCGTGTCGGCCGAATCCTGTTCCTGCCCGCGCGGCGGGGGCCCCGACCACGGCTCGCCGTTCACCTCGGGTTCGGGCGGCGGGCCAGGCGTCGGGCCGGGCGGACCGTCCAGACCGATGCCGACGCCGCCCACCACGCCCGGCGGCGGTGCCACCTCGGCGGGACGCGGGTGCGGAGCGGGCGGACCGTCATCGGTAGCGGGTTCGAGCGGCTTGACCGCGGCCAGCCAGGGCATCGAGTTCTCTTCCGGCTCGGACGACGGTGGTGGAGGTGGCACCTGTTCGGTCGGTGCGGGTGGAGCCGGCATCGGCGGCAACTGCACCGGCAGCTGGATGCCCACCGGGGCAGGCGGGCCGGGCGGCGGTGGTGGCGTCTCGCTTCGCGGCTCGTCGAGCCATGGGATGAGGCCCGGCTCTGGCGTTCCCTCGGCTGGTTCCGCTGTATCCGACGGACCGGGCGGCGGACCGGGAGGGGGAGCAGGCGGCGGGCTCGGCGGGCCGGCGGGCGGACCTGGAGGGGGGCCGGGCGGCGGCGGCGCGACGGCCGACACCGGGCCGACCGTCAACCGGATGCTCGACGCGAGCGTCACTCCCGGCGACAGCGACGTCTCGCCGCCCACTGCCGGACCGTCGCCGGAGCTGACGCGTACCGCTGTCGTGCCGGTCGGCAGCTCGACTTCGCGCCACGTCGACACACCATCGGCGCTCAGCGAGTGGTCGGCGCCGTCAACGGTGACGTCGGCCCGGGCCGCGCCTCGGATCACGACGGCGCGGCGACCGCCGCCGGACAGTCGGACCAGTGCGAAGCTGCTGACTGCGCGCAGACCGCGCTGCAGGACGGCGTCGAGGATCTCGTCGATCGGAGCGCCGCCGCGGATCAGAGACCAGCACTGCAACACCATCGGGTCGGACGGGTCGATGTCGGCGAGGAGCCATCCGGACTCCGCGCCCACGGCAACCCAGGTGCCGGGCGTGTAGAGCGGCGCAGTGGACTCGGGCGGCATGGTGCTCAGAATCCCACCAGTCCGTGTGTACGCGGGGCGGTGTCCTCGTCGATCTCGTGCGAGAGCCCGTCGGCCATGCTGCCTGCGAAGTCGACCACCAGCACGGTGATGTTGTCGTGCCCACCGGCCTCGACAGCCTGGTCGACGAGGGTCGTGGCGGCCTCCTGCGCGATCGGCTGGGCGTGCAGGATCGCCTCGATCTCGGCGTCCGCGAGCTCTCGGGACAACCCGTCGGAGCAGATCAGGAACCGTTCGCCGGCGATCGGCGGGAACACCCACATGTCCGGGACGGGCGCGGGCTCCGTGCCCAGCGAGCGCGTCACGACATTGCGGTCCGGGTGCGTCTTGGCCTCGTCGGGCGTGATGTAGCCGGCGGTGATCAGATCCTGCACCTCGGAGTGATCGACGCTGACCTGGTGCAGCTCGCCGTGCACATAGTGATAGACGCGTGAGTCGCCGACGTTGAACACGGCCCAGTGCGCCGAACCGCCGGCCCGGACGACGCCCAGGCCGGCCAGCGTCGTGCCCATGCCGGCGCGCGTGTGGTGCTGCGCCCCGCTGTGCAGGATCTGCCGGTTGGCGCGGCTGATCGCCTCGGCGATCTCCTCGGTGCGCAGTTCGGACCGCTCGGCCAGCGCCCGGAACTCGCCGACCGCGATCGCGCTGGCAACCTCGCCCGCCGCGTGCCCGCCCATGCCGTCGGCCACCACGAACAGGTTCGGCGCCACCAGGTAACTGTCCTCGTTGATCTCACGCACCCGTCCAGGGTCGGTGGCGGAGCCCCACTGAACGGACATCATCGACGCGTCAACCCCAGCTGGCTTGATCGGAACAAATGCGGCGCAGGGCAGTCTAAACCGAGCACGTCGACCCTGGCGCGTCTCGCCCCGAGAACGGTCTCAGCCGACGGTCGGGCCGTGCCCGCTGCCGGAACCGAAGCCGTGGCCGCGGTCGCGCCGGCGCAGGTAGCGCTCGAACTCGCGCGCGATCGCGTCACCTGACGTTGCGCCCATCTCGCCGCGGTCGATCTCGTCGTCGCGCTGCTCGAGGTTGCGGATGTACTCGGTGACCTCGTCGTCCTCGGCGGCCATCTCGTCGACGAGCTTCTGCCACTCGTCGGCCTGCTGGGGGAGTTCGGCCAGCGGCACGGGCACGTCGAGCACCTCCTCGACGCTGTGCAGAAGCGCGATGGTGGCCTTCGGGTTGGGCGGCTGCGACACGTAGTGCGGGACGCCGGCCCAGAACGAGATCGCCGGGATGCCGGCCGCAACGCAGGCGTCCTGCAGGACGCCGACGATGCCGGTCGGACCTTCGTACCGGGACTTCTCCAGGCCGTACTTGACCGCCGACGCCTGGTCGTAGGACGTGCCGGTGACCGACGTGGGCCGGGTGTGCGGCGTGTCGGACAGCAGCGCGCCGAGCGTGACCACCACGCGGACGTCCAGCGCACGGATCACGTCGAGCAGCTCGTCACAGAAGGCTCGCCACCGCATGTTCGGCTCGATGCCGCGCACGAGCACCAGGTCGAAGGCCGCGCCCGGGGGGCGGCAGACCGACAGCCGCGTCGTCGGCCACGAGACCCGGCGGGTCACCCCGTCGACCATTGAGACAGTTGGCCGATTCACTTGGAAGTCGTAGTACTCGTCCGGATCGATCGCCATGAGCGGCTGCGAGTCCCAGACGAGTTCGAGGTGCTCGATCGACCCCGTCGCCGCGTCGCCCGCGTCGTTCCAACCTTCGAACGCCGCGACGAGCACTGCGTCGGTCAGTTCGGGCCAGCCCTCGAACTCGATCTCGGCTCGCTGGTCTTCCTCGGCGGACTCCGTCATTCGCCCAGCCTACGACCGGGGATGCCGCAACCTTCGCGGTTACGCTCAAAGCCGCGCCGCGTCCGTTCGACGGCATTCGCCCGCGGCGGCGCGTGGTCGGCGCTCGCCGTCGTGCCCGCTGGGTAGCCTTGCCTCATGCCAGGCAACCCGTCTCGACCATCGTTGCTCGACACGCTCGCCGAGCGAGTCGTCGTCGCCGACGGGGCGATGGGCACGATGTTGCAGGCCGCCGACCTGAGCCTCGACGACTTCGAGGGCTTGGAGGGCTGCAACGAGATTCTCAACGTGAGCCGCCCGGACGTCGTGCGCGGCGTCCACGATGCCTACTTCCGGGCGGGCTCGGACGCCGTCGAGACGAACACGTTCGGCGCGAACTGGGCCAACCTCGCGGAGTACGACATCGTCAACCGGATCCGTGAGCTCGCCCGAGCCGGCGCGACGCTCGCCAAGGAGGTCGCCGACGGCTGGTCGACCCCGGACCGCCCGCGGTGGGTGCTCGGCTCGGTGGGCCCCGGTACCAAGCTGCCGACGCTCGGGCACGTGCACTACACCGTTCTGCGCGATGCTTACCAGGAGCAGGTCGCCGGCATGATCGAGGGCGGCGCGGACGCGATCATCGTCGAGACCTGCCAGGATCTGCTGCAGGCCAAGTCCGCCATCATCGGCGCAAAGCGGGCGATGGCGTCGCTCAGCGCGAAGTTGCCGCTGATCGCGCACGTCACCGTCGAGACGACCGGAACCATGCTGCTCGGCTCGGAGATCGGTGCCGCGCTGACCGCGCTCGAGCCGCTCGGCGTCGACCTGATCGGGCTCAACTGCGCGACGGGCCCGACCGAGATGAGCGAGCACCTGCGCTACCTGTCGCGCAACTCGCGCCGCCCGCTGTCGGTCATGCCGAACGCGGGGCTGCCCGAGCTCGGCCCGAACGGCGCCACCTATCCACTGACCGCTCCAGAACTAGCGAGGGCGCTCGCGTCGTTCGTTACCGAGTTCGGTGCGGCGCTGGTCGGCGGCTGCTGCGGTACGACGCCGGAACACATCAATGCGGTCGTTGCAGCAGTCGAGTCACTCTCGCCGCCGGCTCGCCCGGCGAGTCTCGAGCCGGCGGCCGCGTCGCTGTACCAGTCGGTGCCGTTCCGCCAGGACGCCAGCGTGCTCATGATCGGCGAGCGCACGAATGCCAATGGCTCCAAGGCATTCCGCGAGGCAATGCTGGCTGCCGACTACGGCGCGTGCGTCGAGATCGCCCGCGCGCAGATCCGCGACGGCTCGCACCTGCTCGACGTCTGCGTGGACTTTGTAGGCAGAGACGGACGTGTCGATATGAGCGAGGTCGCCGGCCGTTTCGCCACGGCGTCCACGCTTCCGATCGTGCTGGACTCCACCGAGCCGGAGGTCATCGAGTCCGGCCTGGAGATGCTCGGCGGCCGCTCGGTGATCAACTCGGTCAACTTCGAGGACGGCGAGGGCCCGGAAAGCCGGTTCGCCCGCGTCATGCCGATCATCCGTGAGCACGGCGCCGCCGTCATCGCGCTGACGATCGACGAGGAGGGCCAGGCACGCACCGCCGAGAAGAAAGTCGCGATCGCGCACCGGCTGATCACCACGCTGACCGAGCAGTGGGGAATGAGCGAGGGCGACATCCTGGTCGACTGCCTGACGTTCACGCTCGCCACCGGCCAGGAGGAGAGCCGCCGCGACGGCATCGAGACGATCGAGGGCATCCGGCAGCTCAAGCAGATGCATCCGGACGTACAGACCACGCTGGGCCTGTCCAACGTGTCGTTCGGGCTCAACCCGGCCGCGCGCCAGGTGCTCAACTCGGTGTTCCTGCACGAGTGCGTCGAGGCCGGCCTGGACTCCGCGATCGTGCACGCGTCCAAGATCCTGCCGATGTCGAAGATCCCGGACGAGCAGCGCAAGGTCGCACTCGACCTGGTGTACGACCGCCGGGGTGACGACTACGACCCGCTGCAGCAGTTCCTACGCCTGTTCGAGGGCATGTCCGCGCAGTCGTCGGCGGCCTCGCGCGCGGAAGAGCTTGCGTTGCTACCGCTGGACGAGCGGCTGCAACGGCGCATCATCGACGGTGAGCGCAACGGCCTGGAGGCCGATCTGGACGAAGCCTTGCTGACCCGCCCCGCTCTGGAGATCATCAACGAAACGCTGCTGTCCGGCATGAAGACCGTCGGCGACCTGTTCGGGTCCGGTGAGATGCAACTGCCGTTCGTGCTGCAGTCGGCCGAGGTCATGAAGGCGGCCGTCGCCTACCTCGAGCCGCACATGGAGAAGTCCGACGGCTCGGGTAAGGGCACGATCGTGCTCGCCACGGTCAAGGGCGACGTGCACGACATCGGCAAGAACCTCGTCGACATCATCTTGTCGAACAACGGCTACACCGTGGTCAACATCGGGATCAAGCAGCCGATCAACGCGATCCTCGAAGCCGCCGACGAGCACGCCGCCGACGTCATCGGCATGTCCGGGCTGCTCGTCAAGAGCACAGTCATCATGAAGGAGAACCTGCAGGAGATGAACACGCGGGGGATCGCCGAGCGGTACCCCGTCGTGCTCGGCGGCGCGGCGCTCACCCGTGGCTACGTCGAGCAGGATCTCGCCGAGCTGTTCGAGGGCGACGTCCGCTACGCCCGCGACGCATTCGAGGGGCTGCGACTCATGGACGCGCTGATGGCCGTGCGCCGTGGCGGAGTGGCGACCACGCCGGACGGGCCCCCGGACGCCAAGCTGTCCGACGACGAGGCCCGCAAGCTGGCCGAGCGCAAGGCCCGCCGCGAACGGTCGCTGCGGATCGCCGAGCAGCGCCGCGCGGCCGAAGCCGCCGAAGAGGTGCCGTCGCGTTCGGACGTCGCGACCGACAACCCGATCCCCACGCCGCCGTTCTGGGGCGACCGCGTCGTCAAGGGCATTGCGCTGGCCGACTACGCGTCACTGCTCGACGAGCGGGCGACATTCATGGGGCAGTGGGGCCTGCGCGGCGCCCGCGGCGGTAAGGGGCCGTCCTACGAGGAACTCGTCGAGACCGACGGCCGGCCCCGGCTGCGCTACTGGCTCGACCGGTTCCAGACCGAGGGCGTGCTCGAAGCGGCCGTCGTCTACGGATACTTCCCTTGTGTCAGCAAGGGCGACGACCTGATCGTGCTGGACGAGGGCCGCCACGAGCGGACGCGGTTCACGTTCCCGCGGCAGCGTCGTGAGCGGCGCCTGTGCCTCGCCGACTTCTTCCGGGCCGAGGACTCCGGCCAGACCGACGTCGTCGCGTTCACCGTCGTCACGGTCGGCGACAAGATCAGCCAGTTCACCCACCAGCTGTTCGAGGCCAACGCCTACCGCGACTACCTCGAGGCACACGGGCTGTCCGTGCAACTCACCGAGGCGCTGGCGGAGTACTGGCACCGCCGAATCCGTCAGGAACTGATCCTGCCCGGCGGCAAGCCGGCCGCCGACGACGACCCCGCCGACGTTGAGGAGTTCTTCAAACTCGGCTACCGGGGTGCCCGGTACTCCCTGGGCTACGGCGCCTGCCCCGACCTCGAGGACCGCGCGAAGATCGTCGGGCTGCTGCGCCCCGAGCGGATCAACGTGGAACTGTCCGACGAGTTCCAGCTGCACCCGGAGCAGTCGACCGACGCGATCGTCGTGCACCATCCCGAGGCGAAGTACTTCAACACGTGAGCATGCCGGCCGCCGTCCTCTTCGACATGGACGGCACGCTGCTGGACTCGGAGAAGGTCTGGGACGTCGCCCTCGACGATCTCGCGCACTATCTCGGCGGGGAGCTGTCCGACGCAGCGCGGCGGCGGATGGTCGGCTCCAGCCTCGCGCGGTCCATCACGATCCTGCACGACGATCTGGGCATCGACGCCGATCCGGAGAGCAGCGGTGGCTATCTGACCGAGCGCACCGCCGAGTTGTTCCGCACCGACCTGGTCTGGCGGCCAGGCGCCGAGGAGTTGCTCGGCTCCGTCAACGAAGCCGGGGTGCCTGCCGGCCTGGTCACCTCGACGCACCGGCGGCTCACCGAGATCGCCCTCGACGTCATAGGCCGCGCGCATTTCAAGGCGACGGTCTGCGGGGACGAGGTCGCGCATCCCAAGCCCGCACCCGATCCCTATCTCGTCGCGGCTCGGTTGCTCGGCGCGGACCCGCGGCTCTGCGTCGCCATCGAGGATTCGCCGCTGGGTGTCGCGTCGGCCGAAGCCGCCGGATGCGTAGTGCTCGCCGTGCCGAGCGAGGTGCCGATCGAGGCGGCGCCTACCCGCACGGTCCGCGCGAGCCTGGTCGGGCTGACCATCGACGATCTCGCTGCCCTGCTCGAAGCCGGGTAGCAGTCGTGGGCATGATCCACCTGCGGGCCGTCGCCCCCACCGGCACCACCGACGAGGTGCTGGGCGTCCTGCATGGCGAGCCCGGTGCCACGAACATCGCCGTGGTCTGCGCCGCTCGTGAACCGCCGGGAGATCTCATCTTTGCCGATCTCGCGCGGGAGTCCGTTCCGGCCGTGCTCGCGAAGTTGCGGCGGCTCGGCGTCACCGAGCGCGGGTCGGTCAGCCTCGTGTCCGTCGACACCGCCATCGGCGATTCGGTGCAGCGGGCCGAGCGAGACGCACCGGGCGAGGGTGCCGACGCCGTGATCTGGAACGAGATCGTCGCACGCACCGGCGAGGACTCCACGCTGACCTGGACGTTCCTCGCCTTCATGGTGCTCGCGACGCTGCTGGCCGCGATCGGCGTGGTCACCGACTCGCCGGTGACCATCGTCGGCGCGATGGTCGTCGGGCCCGAGTTCGGGCCGTTGGCCGGAGTCGCCGTCGGCTTGCTGCGCGGCCGGATGGTGGCGGTACGCCGGGCGGCGCTCGCGCTCGCCATGGGCTTTCCCCTCGCGTTGCTCATGGCGGCCGGCGCGACGGCGCTCGGCCGCGCTGCCGGCCTCGTCCACGCCTCGGACCTACTAGGTCACCGGCAGACCGAGTTCATCTACCACCCGGGCGCGTTGTCGGTCATCACGGCACTGCTCGCGGGCGCCGCCGGAACACTCTCGCTCACGTCCAACAGGTCGACCGTGCTGGTCGGCGTCTTCATTTCAGTGACCACCATCCCGGCGGCAGGAAACGCGGCAGTCGCTGCCGTTCTCGGGCTCTACCACGAGGCACTCGGCTCGGCCGCCCAGCTGGCGATCAACCTCGTCGGCATCGTGCTGGCGGCGTACCTCGTGCTTCTCGCGCAGGCACGTTGGACGCGCCGGCGCCGCAACGTGCCGGTGGAGCGCTAGTCGATGGCAGTCACCGGCAACCGTCCGACCCTGGCCGACGTGCTGCCGAGCGCCCTGGCAGTGCTCGGCTTGCCGGGATCGCCTGATCGGCTCGGGCTCCGCGACGCGCTCAGCGGCGTCCGCCGGATCGCACTGTTGCTCGTCGACGGCCTCGGCTACCACCTGCTTCCGCTGGCCCGCCCCGTCGCGCCGGTCCTGGCCGACGTGGTGGACGGGCGGCTCGGCACGCTTCTCGAAATCTCGTCGGGTTTCCCGTCGACCACGCCGACGAGTCTCGTGTCGCTGGGCACCGGTGTGGCGTCCGGCGCGCATGGCGTGCTCGGCTTCACCCTCAACGTGCCCGGCACCGAGCGGGTGCTGAACCACGTCGACTGGCGCCACGACCCCGACCCGCGTACCTGGCAGCCGGTGCCCAGCCTCTTCACGCTCGCGTCCGCCGGCATGCGGGTAACCACCGTGTCGCGGCCGGAATACGAAGGCAGCGGGCTGACCGTCGCGGCGTACGGCGACGTCGAATTCGTGGGCGCCGCCGACCCCGACGCCCTCGCCGAGCAGATGCTGGGGGCGCTTCGCGCCGGGCCGGGGCTGGTGTACGGCTACCACCCGCCACTCGACACCGCCGCGCACGTCTTCGGCATCGAGTCGCCGCAGTGGATGGCCGCGGCCGCGGAGGTCGATCGGCTCCTCGCCCGGCTGGTCGACGAGCTGCCGTCCGACGCCGCGCTGCTCGTCACGGCCGATCACGGCGGCATGAACGTTCCGGCCGGCAAGCGCATCGACGTCGATGCCGACCGAAGTCTGCGAGCCGGCGTGCGCGTCATCGCCGGCGAGCCGCGAGCCCGGTACGTGCACACCCACCCCGGTGCCCAGGACGACGTGCTGGGTGCGTGGCGATCAGTGCTCGGCGCCGCGGCACAGGTCGTCACGCGCGACGAAGCCGTGGCCGCCGGTTGGTTCGGCCCGGTACCGCAAGCACATCTGGCGCGCATCGGCGACGTCGTCGCGGTCTGCCAGGACCGATACGTCCTGCTCGCCACGAAGCACGAGGACAAGCGGGTCGGCAAGCTCGTCGCGTACCACGGCGCGATGACTGCGGAGGAGAGCGCGATTCCGCTGATCGTCCACAGTGGACAGTGAGCTCGACTACAGTTCCGGCTCGACCACCTGCGGCGTGACTTCGCGCCGGTCGCGGTTGAGGATTGCCAACGCATCGGCCGGGAACGGTGGGGGAGTACCGCCGAAGGACGGGCACCGGGCCTGGTGGTCGCACCAGTCGCACAGCCGGCTCGGGCTCGGCCGGAAATCGCCCTTCTCGGTCGCGCGGGCGATGGCCGCCCAGATTGCCTTGAGCGTGCGTTCGAACCGGACGAGCTCGTCGGCGTCCGGCGAGTAGGTCAATGTGTCGCGGTCGGCGAGGTAGATCAGCTTCAGCTGCCGCGGCACGACGCCGCGGGTGCGCCACAGCACGAGCGCGTAGAACTTCATCTGGAACAGCGCCTTGGCTTCGAACGCCTCGCGCGGGATCGTGCCGGTCTTGTAGTCGACGACGCGCATGTCGCCCGCGGGCGAGATGTCGAGCCGGTCGACATATCCGCGCAGTCGCAGCCCGTCGACGACCGCCTCGACGAGCTCCTCTCGCGCCGCAGGTTCGAGCGCCGCCGGATCCTCCAGGTCGAAGTAGCTCGCGACGAGGTCGCGCGCGGAGTCGAGCCAGCTGGACAGCGTGGCGCCCTCGGCGTCGTCGGCGAACAGCGTGCCGAGCGCGGGTTCCTCGGCGAGCAGGTGCTGCCAGGCGGGCTCGACCAGGTTTGTCGCGGCGGCCAGCGTGCGCTCGCCGGACGGCAGGTCGTAGAGCTGCTCGAGAACGGCGTGGACGACGGTGCCACGCGCGGCGGCCGGGGACGGCGCTTCGGGTAGACGGTCGATCGCGCGGAAGCGATAGAGCAGCGGGCACGTCTTGAAGTCCGACGCGCGCGAGGGCGACAACGATCCGATCACCGTCTCGGCCACCGGGCCGGTTGCCACCACCGTGTCGCTCATGAACCGAACAGTAGATCGGCCCGCCGACAGTTTGTGCCAGGCGCATCCGTCACAGCCAGTGAATCCGCCCTAGCGGCCAGATGATCAGGAATGCGCGGCCGATGATCGAGGACTTCTTGATCGGCCCGAAGACCCGGCTGTCGGTCGAGTCGCAGCGGTTGTCGCCCATGACGAACACGTCGCCTGCCGGAACGGTGACCGCGGCGAAGTCCTGGGTCCCGTCGCACACCCCGTTCACGTACGGCTCCTCGAGCAGGCGGCCGTCGATCCACACCTTGCCGTCGCGGCCGCGCACGGTCTCACCGGACAGCCCGATCACCCGCTTGATCAGCACCTTTTCACTGGCGTTGACCGACGGCGGGCGCCGGAACACCACCACGTCGCCGCGGTGAACCGGGTGCAGCTTGTAGGAGAGCTTGTCGACGAGAAGCCGGTCGTCGTTGCAGCCGGTGCAGCCGTGCAGCGTCTGTTCCATCGACTCGGACGGGATCCAGAACGGCTCGACCACTAAGGTGCGCAGAGTCACCGCCAGCATGCCGGCCACCGAGATCAGGACGAGGACTCGGACAATCAGGCTGAACCGGCGCTCGCGCTTACCGGGCCGGCGCGACTCGCCGCGAGTCCTGGCGGCATCGGGACGCACGCGCTCGATGAGCTGCGTTTCGGCGACGGGCGACGCGATCCTCGGTGCCTGATGATGCCCGCGCTCAGCGTGGTGGACGCGGGCATGACGACCCTTGGGTTTGCCACGGCGCGCGGCAACCTGAGCCTCTATCCGGCTCCGCAGATCGTCGGTGTCGCTCACTGCCCGTATACGCTAACCCGGCGAGCTGTGCAGCGCGCCGTAGCATCGCGGTGATGAGTGCGAACGACCCTCCCGGCCCGGTGCCACGGCGGCTGCTGCATGTCGGCAGTTTTCGCCGGGTTCCCTTGTATTTCGCGCCCTCGTGGGTGCTGATCGCCGCACTCATCACGGTCACGTACAACGGCGTCATCTATGACCGGGTCGACCGGATTAGCCGTCCGACGTCGTATGTCGTGGCGTTTGGATTCGCCGTTCTGTTGGCACTCTGCGTGCTCGCCCATGAACTTGGTCATACGGCGGTCAGCCTCGCGCTCAGGCAGCCCGTGCGGCGCGTCGTCATCTTCCTGCTCGGTGGTGTGTCGGAAATCGAAGGCGAGATCCGCCGGGCTCGCGACGAGCTGCTGATCGCGATCGCCGGCCCGCTCGTCTCGCTGGCAATCGGCGGCGGCTGCTGGCTCGCGCACGGGTTCGCGCCACCGGATTCGGTACTGTCCGTGCTGCTGCTCCTGCTGACGTTGAGCAACCTGCTGGTCGCCGTGTTCAACCTGTTGCCTGGCCTACCGCTGGATGGCGGACGCGCGCTCCGCGCCGGAGTGTGGCGGCTGACGCGGTCACGGCTGACCGGCACGAGGTTCGCCGCCTGGGGTGGCCGGTTCATCGCCATCTTCGTGGCCGGCTCGGCCGTGCTGCTCGACGCCGGCGGCGGCGACTGGAACGTCGGCACGGGAGTGTTGGGGCTCGCGCTCGGTGCCTTCATCTGGATCGGCGCGACGCAGTCGCTGAGGTACGCCGAACTGCAGGAACGCCTGCCGCGGGTGTCGATGCGCCGACTGGTACGTCCCGGTGTGCTCGTGCACGCTGATGTACCGGTCGCCGAGGCGCTTCGCCGCGTTTGGCAGGCGCAGGCGCGCGGCCTCGTCGTCGTCGACTCGGCCGACGAACCACGCGCAATCGTCGACGAGGCGCGTATCGGTGCCGTGCCGCCTGAGCGCCGCCCGTGGGTCGCCGTGTCCGAGGTCGCCCGGCCGATCGAGCCGGGCATGGTGCTCGGCGTCGACCTGTCCGGCGACGGGCTGCTCGATGCGCTGCGCGACACGCCCGCACACGAGTACCTGGTCGTGCACCGCGACGGTTCGCTCGCCGGGATCCTGGCGGCGGCCGACCTGGTCGCCGCGCTGACCCGTCCGGCCGCATGAGCAGCGCGCTGTTCGCTGAGGGAGAGCGAGTACAGCTGACCGACCCGAAGGGACGCCTGCACACCGTCATGCTCACGGTGGGAAAGCAGTTCCACACCCATCGCGGGGCGATCGAGCACGACGCGCTGATCGGCTTGCCCGAAGGCAGCGTCGTCACGTCGACCGGCGGCACCGAGTACCTGGCGTTGCGGCCGCTGCTCGCCGACTTCGTGCTGTCGATGCCGCGCGGTGCGGCCGTCATCTACCCCAAGGACGCGGCGCAGATCGTGATGCTCGGCGACATCTATCCGGGTGCGACCGTGGTCGAGGCCGGGGCCGGTTCGGGCGCGCTCACGTGTTCCCTGCTGCGCGCAGTCGGCCCGGCCGGCCGCGTGATCTCCTACGAGATTCGCGCCGACCACGCCGAGGTGGCGACGCGCAACGTCGAGACGTTCTTCGGCGGGCGTCCGGACAACTGGACGTTTCGCATCGGCGACCTCGCCGAGCACCCGGCCTCCGAGGCCGCCGACCGGGTCATCCTCGACATGTTGTCGCCGTGGCTGGTTCTGGACGCCGTCTCGGCGGCCCTGCGCCCCGGTGGCGTGCTGATCGGGTACGTCGCGACGACGACGCAGCTGTCGCGGCTCGTCGAGGCGCTGCGCGAACGGGGTGGCTACACCGAGCCCTCGGCCTGGGAGTCGTTCGTGCGCGGATGGCACGTGGTGGGTTTGGCGGTACGCCCCGAGCACCGGATGATCGGGCATACGGCGTTCCTCGCGACCGCCCGCCGGCTGGCACCCGGGGTCATCGCGCCGACTCGCCAGCGTCGCCCGGCCAAGGCCGTCGAAACCGTCGAGGCCGACGGCGACGGCTAGTACTTGCCCTTCCATGCGAGCGGCCAGGTGACCGGCCCGAGGATGCCGGTCGCGGGCAGGTGGTTGAGGCGCTGGATCCGCTTGACCACGGCCAGGGTGTTCTTGCCGAACTGGCCGGATCCGGTCAGCGCCGCGCCGCGGGCCTTCATCCGCAGCTGCCACGTGCGGATGTTCAGGCTGTGGTCGCCGATCGAGTAGTACCTGCCGGGCCAGCGCGGGGCGGCGACCGGCCTCGGCCTCGGCTTCGCAACTGCCGTCGTGTACCGACCGGTCCAGGCGAGTGCCCAGGTCCTCGGGCCCAGCACGCCCGTGACGGGTAGGTGATTGAGGCGCTGGACTCGCGTGACCGTGGCCAGGGTGTTCTTACCGAACCGGCCGGTGCCGGTCAGCGGCGCGCCGCGCGACTTCATCTTCAGTTGCCACTGTCGCAGGCCCGCGCTGCGCGCGCCGAACGTGTAGTACGTGCCGGGCCACGCGTGCGATGCCGGGGGAAGGCCGCCGCCGGGCACCTGGATGTCGCTGATCCGCCCGGACCGCGCGTCGGCGTCCTCGTGCAACCCGAGGATGGTCGCGCACTGCCACGGTTGCCAGCCGCGCATCCGGTAGAGGACCAGCGCCCGCGCGTCCTGCTCGCCGGCGGAGGCCTGATACGGGTAGCCCGATCCTCCGACGCTGCGCCAGGTCGCAAGATCGAACTGGTATGCCCCGTAGTGGGCGTTGCCCGTGTTGATCGAGTAGTTGTCGCCCGACTCGCAGACACGTAGCTGGTGCCAGGCGTCGGCGGACGGGTCGGCCCACGCCGTGTTCGACGGCACGAGAACCATGAGGGTGCCGGTGAAGAGCGCGGCGCAGATGCCGAGCGCCGTGAGACGAGGCGTGCTGAGGCGTGCCATGGACGATCCTTCCCCGTGCCCGAGGAGGGAACGCCCTCGGCTGACAGCGCGGAGCTCTCATCGGTGTCAGCCTGGGCCGACCTGGGTGGCCGCCGGATAGCGCGACCGCGCACCACCGTACGTCGACGTCCCAATATTCACAAGGGCCTCACCAAACACATCAGTATCAGCGATGGCCCGGCGATATCCACGCAAGACACGCGGGGGAATCGTGCGATGTCAGGCGCCCGGGCCGGCGACCTCGCCGCCGTCAGAGGCGCGCACGACATGGATGCACGCCCCGGGGCACTCCTTGGCCGAGTCGATCACGTCCAGGCGAAGTCGCTCCGGCACGTCCGCGGACGCTCTGGACTGCGCCAGCAGGGCACCGTCGCCGTCCTTGACGTAGGCGAGGCCGTCGACATCGAACTCGAAGACCTCGGGGGCGTACTGCACGCACAGACCGTCACCGGTACACAGGTCTTGATCGATCCAGACACGAAGCGGCTGACTCAAGGTCTGCGAGATCCTCTCTGATTCGTCGGCCGCCGCAACGCCAGCGGCGGGCCGTCGCAATCGAGCGTAGATCCCGCCACGATTCGACCGGCTGTGTAGGGTGGATTTTCGCGAACCACACGAGTGGAGGTGGCCGCATGGCTCACGAGTCCGACGAGACGATCCGCTCGAATGACCCCGGCGACGACCAGGTGCACGAGGCGCGTAGGCGCACCGCATTTCTGGAGCAAGAGGTCGAGTTGCTGCGGGCCAAAGTGGCGGAGTCTCCGCGGCACATGCGCATTCTCGAAGAGCGGCTGGCCGACGCGCAGGCTCGGGTAGCGAGCCTCGGCGAGCGCAACGACCGCCTGGTCGAGACGCTGCGCGAGGCGCGCGACCAGGTGGTGTCGCTGAAGGAGGAGATCGACCGGCTCGCCCAACCGCCGAGCGGCTACGGCGTGTTCCTCGAGGCTTTCGACGACGGTACCGTCGACATCTTCACCAGCGGCCGCAAGCTGCGCGTCGCGGTTTCACCCGACGTGGCCACCGATGAGTTGCAGCACGGCCAGGAGGTCATGCTCAACGAGGCGATGAACGTCGTCGCCGCGCGCGGCCACGAGCGGGCCGGCGAGGTCGTGATGCTCAAGGAGTTGCTCGAGGACGGCGAGCGCGCACTGGTCATCGGGCACGCCGACGAGGAGCGCGTGGTCCATCTCGCCGACATCCTTCGTGAGCAACCACTGCGCAGCGGCGACTCGCTGCTGCTCGAGACGCGCTCGTCCTACGCGTACGAGCGGATCCCGAAGAGCGAGGTCGAGGAGCTCATCCTCGAAGAGGTCCCCGACATCGACTACACCGACATCGGCGGCCTGACCCGCCAGATCGAGGCGATCCGCGACGCAGTCGAGCTGCCGTTCCTGCACGCCGACCTGTTCCGCGAGCACGAACTGCGCCCGCCAAAGGGAATCCTGCTCTACGGCCCGCCCGGCTGCGGCAAGACGCTGATCGCCAAGGCCGTCGCGAACTCGCTGGCCAAGCAGGTCGAGAAGGTGCGCGGCAACGGCTCGACTGCGAAGTCCTTCTTCCTGAACATCAAGGGCCCGGAGCTGTTGAACAAGTACGTCGGCGAGACCGAGCGGCACATCCGGCTGGTCTTCCAGCGCGCTCGGGAGAAGGCGAGCCAGGGCACGCCGGTCATCGTGTTCTTCGACGAGATGGACTCCGTGTTCCGCACCCGCGGATCCGGCGTCTCGTCCGACGTCGAGAACACGATCGTGCCGCAGTTGCTGAGCGAGATCGACGGCGTCGAGGGGCTCGAGAACGTGATCGTGATCGGCGCGTCCAACCGCGAGGACATGATCGACCCGGCGATCCTTCGGCCAGGGCGCCTCGACGTCAAGATAAAGATCGAGCGCCCGGACGCCGAGGCGGCGCGTGACATATTTTCGAAGTACATCACGCACACATTGCCGATCCATGCCGACGATCTCGCCGAGCACGGCGGCGACATCAGCGCGACCGTCGACGCGATGATCCAGCGCACAACCGAGCGGATGTACTCCGAGACCGAGGAGAACCGTTTCCTCGAGGTCACGTACGCCAACGGCGACAAGGAGACGCTCTACTTCAAGGACTTCAACTCCGGCGCGATGATCCAGAACATCGTCGACCGGGCCAAGAAGATGGCGATCAAGGACGTCCTCACCACCGGTGCCCGTGGGCTGCGGGTGCAGCATCTGCTCGCCGCGTGCGTCGATGAGTTCCGCGAGAACGAAGATCTGCCGAACACAACTAACCCCGACGACTGGGCGCGGATCTCCGGTAAGAAGGGCGAGCGGATCGTTTACATCCGCACCCTCGTGTCGGGCAAGGGCCCCGATGCGGGCCGCTCCATCGACACGGTCGGCAACACGGGTCAGTACCTGTAGGGGTCAGTCAGTCGCTGCGGGCGCGGGTGGCGGCGCGGCTGCGGGCGCGGGCCAGACGCGCCTCGAGCAGGCGGAACGACGCGTCGTTGAGCCAGGCGACGACGTCGTCGGCGTGGGCTCCGGCGGCGGGCGCGACAGGCCGCGCGGACGCGTGCGCCGGGGCAACACCGGTGCGTAGCGGGTTGCTCTTCACGAGGCCCCTCCATCCCTGCCGGACGCGGCCGCGAACATCTGCGCGTCAACCGTAATGACGCGCCGGGCACCCCAACCGATGCCTCGAGACACGAACCGTTGCCACATCGTTAGCTACTTCGACCTGAAAAACCTTGCGTCGGCGTGAGTGATCTGGGCCGATGCTCGGTCGGCTGCTATCGGCTCCGGGTGAGGTTGGCGCGGCTGTGCCTGGTCTGGCTGTTCATGCTGCCAGTGTCCCGATCTTGAC
>WNGR01000310.1_pt1 | contig 51929 bp, 51 predicted proteins | sample 5407581 | NCBI WGS metagenome assembly WNGR01 (sample SAMN13153383, study PRJNA577476) | soil metagenome | isolation source: 80 cm soil or saprolite under Garry oak tree replicate 2 | place: USA:California | collected 2016-06-15 | reverse complement strand
TGGCCGCTACGAGCCAGTCGGCGGCTTTCAGGTGAATGATCGAGGTCAGGGCCCGCAGCCCGCGCGAGTTGACGTTCTCCCTGGAACCTTCGAAGCCATTCAATGCCCTGTCCAGCAGCAGGTTTGCCCCCGGCGGGGCTGCCAGCTGCATGATCCGCGACTTGTCCGGATGCATGATCATGGTCCGGCCGCTGGTAAGCAGGTAGAGATAGCCGCTGGAGGCGATGCGGGTGCCGGACAGTTCCCCCAGGAAATTGTGATTCAGCAGGTTCAGGCTGCCGGCCAGGATGGCGGTGATGCGGCCATCCGCGTCTTTCAGCGGCGCGGTGAATACCACCGCCGGCGCGCCGGGCGTGTGCGTGGAAACGTAGGGTTCCGAGATGACCGGCTGACCGGTGGCCATCGTTTTCTTGTAGAATTCCCGAAAGGAGATGTCCCGGCCGCGCCGTCCGGGACGGAAGGGAGATTCGGCGATGATCCTCCCCTCCCGGGTAAAGAGGTACAGCCCGTTGTCAAACGTGCTCCTGGTACCGGAACGGCTGTCGAGAAAGCGCTGCGCCGCGTCGCTGTCCCGGGTTATGTCGGGGGTGACATGCACGGAGACATCGACGATGATTTTCTGCGAGCTTTTCAGCTTCTGGTCGATGTTCTGCCCGATCACGGTCAGCATCGTGAACTGCTGGTTCGAGATCGTCTGTTTCAGCTCGTGCTTGAAGTACACTATGGCCAGTACGGCCAGCAGCGACAGGAACAGCACGACAAAGACGCAAACCGCCACCGTCATCCTGAAGGCGATGCTGTGACGTATGGCGGGGGTTACATGATTCATCGGCAGTCGGTCTCTCTGCTGCGGGAGTATTGGTATGGAAGGCGCCCGGATGGTGCCCGGACGTCCGGCGCGGGACGCGGGCTAGCGCAGCCCCAGCACGTCCTGCATGTCGTACAGACCAGGAACCTTGCCGACCACCCACCTGGCGGCCCGGACAGAGCCGCGCGAGAACATGTCGCGGGTCATCGCGCGGTGCGATATCTCGATCCGCTCCCCCATGCCGATGAAGTAGACGGTGTGCTCGCCGACGATGTCGCCGCCGCGTACGGTCTGCATGCCGATCTCTTCCTTGGTCCGCTCGCCGCAGATCCCCTCGCGGTGATAGTTGGCGACCTTATTGTAGTCCCGTCCCAGCGCTTCGGCGACGACTTCCCCCATCCGCACGGCGGTTCCTGACGGTGAGTCTTTTTTCTTGTTGTGGTGCAGTTCGACGATCTCGACGTCAAAGTCATCGCCAAGAGTTTTGGCGACATCTCTCAGGACCTTGAAGCAGACGTTGACGCCGACCGACATGTTGGGAGCCAGCACCGCCGGAATATCTTTGGCCAGTTCGACCGCCAGCGCCCTCTCCTCCGGAGTGAACCCGGTGGAACCGATCACGATCGACTTCTTCTGCAGCGCGCAGACCTCAAGGTTCTTGAGCGAAACCTTGGGAGAGGTGAAGTCGATCAGCACGTCGCAGGCTGCAACGACCGCATTGAGATTGTCGGTAATCAGGACATCCGTCTTGCCGCAGCCGGCCAGCACTCCGGCGTCCTCGCCGATCTGCGGGTGCCCCGGACGCTCCAGCGCGCCGCAGAAAACGACCCCTTCGGCTTCAATGATGGAGGTAATAATGCGCTGCCCCATCCGTCCCGCAGCGCCGCAAACGGCAACTTTAATCATAAGAAACCTCTTGGTTTAACATGGATGAACAGGATAAAATCGGATAACATCAAAAGCCTTGATTCATCCTGCCCATCCTGTTCATCCCTGTGAAACGATTTTTGAATTAAATCAGTTGATACTCTTTCATGATGGCCGTCAGCTTCGCCTTGTTCCCTGCGCTCATCTCGCAGAGCGGCAGGCGGACCTCGTCGGAGCATTTGCCCATCAGCCCGAGGGCGGTCTTGACCGGGATCGGGTTGCTCTCGATGAACATCGCGTTGCCGATCTTCAGTGTATCGAGGTGCAGCTGGCGGGCCTTTTCCAGGTCACCGGCAAAGAACGCGTCGACCAGGTCGGCCACGGCCTTCGGCATGATGTTGGCCAGCACCGAGATGATCCCCACGGCTCCGCACGCCATCATCGGGAAGGTGATGAAGTCGTCGCCGGAAAAGACGTCGATCCGGCCGCCGCAGAGGGCGATGATCTCGGACGCCTGCTGCAGGGAGCCGGTAGCCTCCTTGATGGCGACGATGTTCTTGTGAGACGCCAGCCTGGCCACGGTCTCGGGCAGCAGGTTGACGCCGGTACGTCCCGGTACGTTGTACAGGATCTGCGGAATGTCGACCGCATCGGCGATGGCGGTGTAGTGGCGATAGAGCCCTTCCTGGGTCGGCTTGTTGTAGTAAGGGGTCACCAGCAGCACGCCGGCCACGCCCAGCTCTTTCGCTTCGCGGGTAAGGTGGATGGCTTCGGCGGTCGAGTTGGAGCCGGTGCCGGCGATGACCGGGACGCGCCCCCTGGCCTGCTCGAAGACGATCCGGATCACATCCAGGTGCTCTTCGTTATCCAGCGTGGACGACTCGCCGGTGGTGCCGCAGGCAACGATCGCATCGGTGCCGTTCTCGATCTGGAAATCCACCAGTTCACGCAGTTTCTGCTCGTCGACCGCGCCGTTGTTGAATGGTGTGACGATTGCTACAATACTTCCTTTAAACATGACATTTTCCTTCCTTGTGGAGTTGTATTTTAAATTAAACGAAGCGATTCTTTCAGGATGCCGCTGTTCAGAACGTACCTGGTTCCGCCATCCTTTTACCAACCCCGGAATAAACAACATTCCGGGGGTCTGCTCCCGCTTTCAGGGCGCGGTAAAGCTCGCTCCCCTTGAACTGAAAATGATTCATACCTGTCTTCTCCGGTAATACAAAATAGCGATGCCGTTGGCAATCTGATAAAAAAGTGGATATTTATAGCACAGCGCGCCGCTGGAAGTCAAAAAATATAGGTTGCGGGCGCTGCCGGGGCCGTTTGCGGCTTTCGCCCTTGTCAGCCGGCCGATAACTTTGTACAACGTGCCTACACATCCATAAACGGGAGGAGACGATGACCGACAGCGTATGCCGCTGCCCCTGGTGCGGCGATGATCCGCTCTACCGGGCTTACCACGACCTCGAATGGGGGGTGCCGCTCCACGACGATACCCGCCTCTTCGAGATGCTGACCCTGGAGGGAGCCCAGGCCGGGCTCTCCTGGATTACGGTCCTGCGCAAGCGTGAAGGGTACCGGCGCGCCTTCGCCAGCTTCGACGTCCGGAAGGTCGCGGCGTTCGGCGACGACGACATCGCCCGCCTGCTGGCCGACCCCGGCATCATCCGCAACCGCCTCAAGGTCTCGTCGACGATCACCAACGCCCGGGCCGTGCTGGAGCTGCAAGAGCGCCACGGCAGCCTGGACGCCTACCTCTGGAGTTTCGTGGACGGCGTGCCGATCCGCAACGACCGGGAGACAATGGGCGAAATCCCGGCCAGCACACCGTTATCGGACAGGATGAGCAAAGAGCTGAAGAAGCTCGGCTTCCGCTTCGTCGGCTCGACGATCTGCTATGCCTTCATGCAGGCGACCGGCATGGTCGATGACCACCTGACCGGCTGTTTTTGTCATGGCCGGGATAGGCTGCCGGCCCCTGATGCGCCATGATTACCCCAGCTTCAGCGCCGAAAAGATCATCTTCCACACGACAACCAGCGTAAACAGCAGGTAGCAGGCAAGCGTAACGAGGGCGAGGCGGCGCTGCATGGGCGGGATGATGCGGACCAGGCTCCCGACCCTCCTGAACGGCATCAGCACCCCGGTCCCGATCCCCGCCACGGCACCGCCGAAGAGTACGGCATACAGGATGTACCCGATGTAGCCGTACTCCTTCTGCAGCAGGCAGAACGGACAGTGGTGGGCAGGAAGTTCATAGAAATAGAGGCAGATGAACGAGACGACGGAAGCGCAGGCGATCAGAAACGTGGCGGCTGCGGAGATCGAAAACAGATATCCGGCTCGCTCCTTCAGCAGGCCGGCAAGCGTTTTCCCGGATGTCCCGTTTACCGGGGCCAGGCAGAACAGCAGACCGCTGACCGCGGTGACTGCCATCCCTGCAAAGAAGGCGATCTGCATCGGCAGGCGCGGCAGCGCGGCGAGATCGCCGCTGAAGCCGCCTGATTCGCGTCCGAACAGGCTGCCGCAGCAGGAGGTGATGACGTCCGGCTTTACCCCGGCAAAATAGGCGAACAGCAGCACGCCCTCCAGCACCAGCAGCGGCACTACGATATTGAGCAGCTCATATTTGACCCGGATCAGCGGGTAGTCGTACCCCCTGTTGTCGGCATGGTTTACGATCAGCCAGACCCCCGCCAGCAGAAAATTGACGATCTTGAGGAGCAGCGCCGGATAGCCGAAGGAGTTGACCGCCAGGGTTCCGGCCGCGCACATGGCGCCGGTAAACAGCGGGTGCAGATCGTCGGCGGTGTAGACGAAGAGGAACAGGGAGATGAGCTCGAAACCCAGAATATAGCTCATGAGTGTCGATACGAGATAGGTCCTGCGTTCCAGCTCCAGCTGCCCCTCGCTGCCGGAGGCCGGATCCCAGCGCTCCAGTATCCGGATGCCGTAATAGCAGGCATAGAGCCCCATGCCGGACACCAGCAGCGCGGTAAGCAGCAGCGCGAGGGCGGCGGGTTGCAGAATCACCGGCGGCTCCTGCTGTCGATGACCGCACCGTCGCGCATTTCAACCAGCGCGTCTACAAGCGGTGAGTCAAACACCAGCGGATCGTGGCTGGCGATCAGCACGCTCTTCCCCTCCCCTTTCAGCCGGCCGGCAATCGCCATGAAATCGTGCGACAATTTTGAATCCAGGTGCGCCGTCGGCTCGTCGGCGATAATGATGGAGGGGTTATTGATCAGGGCCCTGGCGATCGCGACCCGCTGCAGCTCTCCGCCCGAAAGCAGTTCCACCCGCTGGCCGGCGAGACGGCTGATGCCGAACTCTTCCAGCAGCGCCAGGGCACGGGCGCGGAAGAGAGCCCGCCCCTCGCCGGTCGGATAGGCCGGCAGCATGACATTTTCCAGGACGGTGATGCCGTTCACCAGGTTGAACTGCTGAAAGACGAAGCCGAACGTGGAGCGCCGGATCTCGTTCAGGAATCGTTCCGGCAGGCTGGTGATTTCGACCGCCTCCCCCCCGTCCTGGCGGAACGGCAATGCCGCCGCCACCCCGCGCAGGAATATGCGCCCGGAGGTCGGACGGGCCATGCAGCCGACCATCGTCAGCAGCGAGGTCTTGCCGGAGCCGCTCGGCCCCTTGAAGACCGTGATCTGCTCCGGGTTGACGGTAAGGGTGACGTTATCCACGGCGGTGAACTGATTCGGCTTGCCGCTGTTGAAACTCTTCGTGATTCCCGACAGTTCTATCACGTCAATACCTCATCGCGGCATCGGGATCGATCGTGGCCGCCCGCCAGCAGGGAATGACCGTCGCGGTCGTATAGGGAACCACCGTCAGAAAAAAGAGCAGTGCCAGCTGATAGCCATCCACGACCGGCACCAGCTGAAAACTGGGGTAGATCACCGACCACCCCTTGAGCGCCTGGGCAAAAAGCGGGGCGGAGAGGAAAAAGACATGCCCGTAGGCCAGCACGGTTCCGAGCAGAAAGGCCGTCAGCGAGATCACGGCTCCTTCCCAGAACTTGAGCAGCAGCACATCGGAGGTTTCCCAGCCGATCGACTTGAGGATGCCGATCTCCTTCCGCTCTTCGGCCGAGAGCCCGGTGGCCTTGTCCCAGGCGAAGATGATGAACGAGAGCAGCGCCGAGGCCAGGACGATCAGCGTCATGCCGCCGCGCCAGTCGAAGATCGACTGATAGGTGCGCCGGATCTCGCTTTTCAGGATCGGCCGGGAATCGGGAAACTGACTCGCAATCTTGGCCGCAACGGTCGGCAGCTCTTTCGGGTTGCGCACCGTTACCGCCAGGTCGGTCGCCTGACCGTCCGGGAAATTGAACAGCAGGCGGAAGTCGCCCGGAGAGATGACGATCATGTCAGCCGCGACGAGGTCGGAGCTGTCCGGAAATATCGTGCCGATCTCCAGCATCAGCGGCGACCTGTCGTAGCCTGTCAGCGGCAGCAGATCGCCGACGGCCAGGTTGCGGGCCTTTGCGACCCCGGAGCCGATGGAGGCATGTTCCGGCGGCGCAGCCCGCTCATCACCGGCCACGATCGTGTAGTTGGCGCCGTTCAGCGCATCATAATAATAGCCCCACAGGCGGGGGCGCACCGCCGACACCCCCCTGATCCGGGCGATTTCAGCGGCATAACCGGCCGGCACCAGATCCTGACGCCCCGCCACCAGGCGCTGCACGACCATGTCGGGGGCGTCGTTCAGAATGATGGCCGCCTCCCTTTTGAGGGCGGTGATAAAGAACAGCAGCGACGCCAGCATGAAGATCACCAGCAGATACATCGCCAGAAGCGAGAGATTCCTGGCTCTTCGGCGCAGCAGTGATGCCAGCGTGAATTCGAGGATGTTAAGATGTCGCAGGGCGGCCCGTTTCATCGGTTGCCACGCGCGGGGAGAAGCGGCAGAATCAACGCGCCGGAGGGGAAATGCTCCAGCGCCAGGGGATGCTCCTGAAAAGGGGCATGGCGGTCGGCCATGGCCGGGTGGCGGGTATAGCGGGCCTCCGTCGCGAGACAGAGGTCCGTCACCTGCAGGCTCCGCAGCTGCGCCGTCAGCAGTTTTGATCCACTGCCCGGCTGCAGCTGCTTATGGTGGGCATGCAGCGGCAACAGCAGAAAAACCGTCAGAGTCGCGGCGGTGAACAGCAGGAATTGTATCGATCTGCGCATGATCCTCTTTTCAACGCCCCTGATGAGGGGCCCGGAGGTTAGTCTAGTGATTTTATGGTCTGCCGCGTAATTTCATTGAAACGGAGTATGCGTTTGCCTTTGTGGTCGAGCCTGAACGAGGCGGCGTCTTTCTCCGTACTGAACGGTATCAGTTCGCTCCCCATCGGCCCATTGATGTCGCTGCCGGTCACATAGAAAGCGGTGCGCGCATCGATAACAGCCAGCGAGTAATACTCCTTCACGGTCAGGGCAACGATGTCGGCCTGCCGTTTTCCGGGGGTATAGCGGGCGGTATCCAGATAGTGGCTGAACATATCCTTCGGTCCGTCATAATAGGAGCTCGTACCGTCCCTGAAGCGGGCGGTCGCACTCCAGTCGGGGAACTTGGCGGCAAACATCCCGCAGACCGGGCACCGGGCCTCGGCCGGGATCGTATCGCCCTTGCCGGCGGCAAAGGCGCTTGCCACAGTCAGGAGGCAGATCAGAACCATTGCCGTGATGACGGGTTTCAGCGTGGTTCCGCTTCTGGCACTACGTACCGGCAATTGCATTATCACGTTCGTACCCCTTTCAAACTCGACCTTTTGCGTTATATATACCTGATGTCAACCGACCGCGCAACCGGCAGGCTATTAATCATAAACAGGGTTGACTTTGTGTGGCGTTGAACCTAACAGTGTGTTTCGCACGGCATCACGCGAATCAGGCAAGGAGCCGATCGATGAACATCAGTAAAAAACATATACTGGCGCTTTTCAAACAGCGGGGAGAAGCCATCCATTTCGATGACCTTCTGCGCGAATTTGGCGGCCGCCGTATCAAACTGGAGCTGAAAAACATGCTGGATGACATGGCCGATGAGGGCGAGGTGATCCGGCTGAAGGGGAACAGCTACGGCCTGCCGGGAAAAACCAGCACCATCCGCGGCCGGATCTCGGTACATCGGGACGGCTACGGCTTTGTGACCCCGGATGGCGGCGGCGAGGACATCTTCATCCCGTCAAAGTTCCTGAAAGGCGCAATGCACGGCGATCTGGTGGAGGCGAGTTCATCCCCGAGCCGCATGGGGGGGAGCAAGCTTGACGGCCGGGTACTGGCGGTGCTGGAGCACGCCACCAGCCGCATCGTCGGCCGCTATGAGGAGACCCGGCGCGGGGCTATCGTCATCCCGGAGGGCCAGCGCCTGAACCTGGTGGTAGCCATTCCGGTCAAAGGCCGCGGGACGGCGCAGGACGGGCACCAGGTGGTGGCTGAGCTGACTTCGTATCCCATGGGGGGGCGTCCCGCCGAGGGGCGGATCGTGGAGGTCCTGGGGTGGCCGGACGATCCTGAAGTGGAAGTGCAGTCGGTAATTCGCCGTTTCGACCTGCCGCACATCTTTCCGCCCGACGCGCTGGCCGAGGCGGATGTGATTGCAGAGACGGTGTCGAAAAGCGACCTTCAGGGGCGCACTGATCTGCGCCCGATGCCGACCGTGACCATCGACGGCGAGACGGCCCGCGACTTCGACGACGCCGTTTCACTGCGCCGGGAAGGGGAGAATTTCCGGCTCTGGGTCTCGATCGCCGATGTCTCGCATTATGTGAGAAAAGACAGCCCGCTGGACCGTGAAGCCTACCTGCGCGGAACCTCCGTCTACTTTCCTGACCGCTGCATCCCGATGCTGCCGGAGCGGCTCTCGAACGGTATCTGCTCGCTCAACCCGCACGTCGACCGCCTGACGATGACCGCTGAAATGCTTTTTGACCGGACCGGAACCATGCTGGAGTCGTCCTTCTATGCGAGCGTTATAAATAGTACGGCCCGCCTGACCTACACGATCGTGAAGCAGATTATTGTCGATGATGATCGTGAACTGGCCGACAAGTACCGGCCGGTGTCGCCGATGCTGCTGGAGATGAAGGAGCTGGCCCTGATTCTGATGGCGATGCGCAAAAGGCGGGGCAGTATCGATTTTGACCTGCCGGAACCGGAGGTCATCATCGGCCTGACCGGCCGGACCGAGGGGATCATCCGTGCCGAGCGCAACCTGGCCCACCAGCTGATCGAAGAGTTCATGCTGGCCGCCAACGAGGCCGTGGCGCGCTCCATCACCGCCCGGGGCCTCCCTTTCCTCTACCGCGTTCATGAGAATCCGGACCCGGCCAAGCTGCAGACCTTTCAGGAATTCGTTTTCGGTTTCGGCTACGAATTCAGCCTGGTCGAAGAGAAGGTCAGGCCATCGGAACTTCAGCGGCTGCTGGCCCAGGCCGAAGGGCGCCCCGAGGAGCGGATGATCAACTACTCCCTGCTCCGCTGTATGAAGCAGGCCCGCTATGCCGCCGAAAACGTCGGTCACTTCGGGCTGGCATCGGACTGTTACTGTCACTTCACCTCCCCTATCCGGCGCTATCCCGATCTGGTCGTGCATAGGATTTTGAAGGCGAGCTTCGGCTCCGCTCAGCTACCGGGCGGCTCCGCTCAGCTACCGGGCGGCTCCGCTCAGCTACCGGGCGGCTCCGCTCAGCTACCGGGCGGCTCCGCTCAGCTAACCAGAAGCTCCACTCAGCAACCTGACCGTTCCCTGAGCGGAGCCGAAGGGAAGCGTGCCTCCATGCAGCTGGCGATTGCCACCGAACGGCTGGGGGAGGTCGCCGAGCATACCAGCAAGCGCGAACGGGTCGCGATGGAAGCCGAGCGGGACGTGGTGGAGATGAAAAAACTCCAGTACATGCAGCAGCATGTCGGGGAGGAGTTCAGCGGCTACATCACCGGGGTGACCGGGTTCGGCTTCTTCGTGGAACTTGAAGAGCTTTTCGTGGAGGGGCTGGTACATATCTCAACCCTGACCGATGACATATTCGCCCATGCCGAGAAGCAGCACTCACTGATCGGACGGCGCACGGGAACGGTGTACCGTATCGGAGATGCGGCACGGGTCACCGTGGCTTCGGTATCTCCGGCCACACGGCGGATCGAATTTGCCCTTGCGGCACATACCGTATCAACCGGCTCCCCCAGGATCAGTTCGGGGACGACCGGTCCTGAAGAGTATCCACGCATCCCACTGCGCGGCAAACGGCTGACCGGTCTGCAACCGCGGGTTGGGGGACGCGATCAAAACGGCAGTGGCGACAGGGAGGGGAGATCCGGCAAGGGAAAGGGTGGAGCCCGGAAGCGGCGCTGAATCATGATTCCGGCAAATCGGGGTTGCAAGCCGGTATGCGGCTGTGGTAGGAAGAAGGCATGACCGAAGAAAAAATAATCCCTTTTATCGAACATCTGGTTGAGCTGCGCAAGCGGCTGGTCGTTATCGTCATCGCCATAGTTATCGGAATGGGGGTGGCGTGGAATTTTTCCAACGATCTGCTCCATTTCATCGAAAAGCCGCTGACCGGCGAAACCTACCTGACCGGGATAAAAAAATCGGTCTATGCCAAGGTCAAGGAACGTGCGCCCGCCCTGTACAGCCATTTCAATCTGGACAAGGATGCCAACACCCCTCAAAAACAGCATGTACTCAACTACAGTGCGCCGCTGGAACCCTTTTTCATGCAGTGTAAAATATCCATGCTGGCCGGATTCGTCATCGTTCTTCCGGTCGTCTTCTATCAGGTCTGGCTGTTCATCGCACCGGGCCTGACCAGGCGTGAAAGAAAGCTGGTGGTTCCTTTTGTCACGGCTGCCACGGTGACGTTCTGCATCGGCGCGATGTTCTTCCTGATCATCATCTGGCCGGTGATCATCAACTTCTCCCTTTCATACGAAGCGGAAGGGCTGCAGAGCTGGTTCAATATCAGCGCCTATGTCAATTTCTGTCTGCGGCTGGTCCTGATCTTCGGCCTGATCTTTGAATTGCCGGTACTGACGCTGTTGCTCGCCCGCTTCGGAATCGTGACTTACCAGCTTCTGGCACCCAAAAGGAAATATGCCCTGCTGGCCAGTGCGATCGTAGCGGCCTTTCATGCCGACCTGATCACCATGTTCGTTATCATGGTCCCGATGTACCTGATGTACGAAATCAGCGTCTGGGTCGCGCTGATCTTCGGCAAGAAGAAGGTCACTATTGATAACGAGCTGCCCGGCCAGGCAGCATAATCAACACGATAAATACTGTTGACAAGCGCCGACAAAAACCCTAAACAGGACATATAATGTCTTTTTAGTGTTTCGCACTTATCCTGTTATAATGGCTAGGGGTTTTATATGATGGAACTGACCCGCAAGGGTGAATATGCAATCAGGGGTATCGTCTATTTGGCGGGAAAACCGATTGACAAAGTATGCCTGCTGAGCGATATCGCAGCCGCGGTTGACGTCCCTCCCACATTTCTTGCCAAGATATTCCAGCAGTTCAGCAAAATCGGTCTGGTCAAGTCGTTCCGCGGTACCGGCGGCGGTTTTATGCTTGGCCGTCCCCCCGAGAGCATAACTCTGCTTGAAGTTGTCGAAGCGGTTGAAGGGCCGATAATTCCGAACCGCTGCGTCGCCACTCCTTCGGATTGCGGACGTTCCGATTACTGCAATGTTCATCCGGTATGGATGCGGGTGCAAGGAGAGGTGCGCGGAGTGCTTGAGGGAGTTACCCTGAAAGAGCTGGTCACCGGGAAATAGAACAGCCCGAACAAATTGATTTCATTATATAAATCTAAAACAAGTTGACATATACTTGTTGACGATATATTGTCCGCCTCCATTGCACCAAACCTTCAAAGTCCCGATAATCGGGATTTTGGCGTTTCAGGGGCAAAATAACCCGAAAAGGAGTACACCGCCGGAGATACGCCCTCGAACCATGTGGGCAACGACGCCGCTCCGGCAAAGCCGATACAACTTCCCTACTCTATTATTATGCGAAAAAAACTCATCTACATTGCGTACCTGATATTGCTATCGGCGTGCGAAAATTCCCCGTTCAAACTTGCGGACATCCAATCGACCTCGGCGCTGACCGCCGAACGTCCAATCCCCGACAGCAGCAGCATCTCTCTTATCCAGCGAAAAAAACAACAGGCGGTTATCGAGTCCGCATTCTCCCGCAGAACGTCACCTGAACGAGCACACCAGTTGGCGGCAATCTGCTTTGACAAGACTATCGGTACCGTTTTCATGCCGTTTGATCTGGCGGAAATCGCCCTGGCCGAAACCGGCGGCCACCGCCTTTCAGCCGGAGCGGTATCGACAAAGGGGGCTCGCGGAGTCTGGCAATTGATGCCTTTTCGCGCCCGGAGTCACGGCTATTCGGCCAAAGACATGCTTGACGATGGCAAATGTGCCGAAGCCGCAGTCTGCGAACTATATTCCAAGCTTGACATGGCCCAGGGAAACCTCGAACGCGCCAAGAAGTTTTATTGTGGTCAAGGACCGCAGGCGACCGCATATATGAAAAAAATCCACACCGTCCGCCAGGAGATGATCGCCGAACTGAACCTGCAGGGAGACAAACTGGCCCTGGCCGACTCGGCATCAAGAGTCCGTTGACATGAGCCCTGCTGTGTGGAGGCACGATTAAATCCCGGTGCTCCATGCGGCGCTGCCGTTATTCCCGTCAAAAAGAGCCGCCGCTTTTCAGTACCGGCTGCCTGTCGACCGGGACCCCGTTTCACCCGGCAGTACAGCCGTTCAGGGAGATGCTCCAGGCGGTCACGCCGGGTGTTTTTTCTTGATATGAAAGCAGCCGCTCTGCTATAGTCTGGCGGCTTTTTTGTTCCCGGCGTCTTGTAAGTCAAGTTGGAAGTGTTTCTGTACCCGGTCTTGGCGGAAAACACACATCGGTAGCGCACTTATCCTAGTTTATCAAGATCCGGAGAGGAGTTGTTAGTGGAGAGAAGAACGCACTCCGATAGTTCGACCGGCCTCACCCTTCGCACCAAGATGGTACTTCTTTCTGCGGCGGTTTTTTCGGGCATCCTGCTGATCAGCGCATCCAGTCTGTATCTGATGAATGAAGTCAAGATCGGCGGCTCTGCCTACAGGTACATTCAAAAAGACAAGGATGCACTTGAAAGCATTGCCCTGTTGAAATCGGATCTTTTTCAGATCAACAGTGAAATGCAAAACCTCATGCTTAAAGCGGATACCGCCACGGCAGCCAAAAATATTACCACTATAAAAAGCCTCTCAAACGACATCGAACTTAATTTCGGGATTGTTCTCGAATCACTTGCCTCTGCGGAAAAGCTTGCATCGATAAACAAGGCAAACACCGTCTGGCTGGAATATCAGAAAACACTGCAGGAAGAGTTGCTGCCGGCAGCTGCCAGGGGAGATGTTGTCAAGGCCGGCAACCTGATGACCGGAATTCAGGCACAGAGGTTCGCTACATTCAGCAAGGCTGTTGCACTGATGGTGGACCCGATCCGCCAGGATGTCAGCACCGCCGAGCTGCAGGTCGCATCAAAAATCAGAAAAAGAATCGCTCTTTCCATAGCCGCTTCCACGATTGTTATCGGCTTGATCGCCCTGATTTCGTTTTTCATCACGACCTCTATTACCAAACCGCTCAGAAGCTGTCTTGAATTCGCCAAAGCCTTGGCCGGCGGCAAACTGGATGCCCGCCTGGAAGTGCGCGGCGGCGGTGAGACCGGCGAACTGGCACACGCAATGAACACAATGGCCGAGAATCTCCACAGCATGGTTTCGCGCATCGGCTCTGCATCCGAAGTACTAACCTCCATCGACAGCAATCTCGAAACTGCTGCGCGGCAGGTGGTAAGTTCCGCCCAGATGCAGGAAAAATCGGTACATGAAACAGCTGGAGCCGTTGCACAAATCACCGATTCCGTGCATGAAGTCTTTGGCGGAATCGACAAACTCGCCGAGTCTGCATCCGAGACGTCCTCCTCGTCACTCGAGATGGCTGCAACGATTGAAGAAATAGCGATGAGCGCCGAGAAGCTGGAAGAGGCCGTCGAAGAGGTCAGCTCTTCCGTCACTGAAATGGCTTCTTCGATAAAAGAGATCGGCACGAGTATTGTCAATTTATTGGACGCTTCGACTACTACGGCTTCGTCGATTGCCGAAATGGATGCAACTATCAGGCAGGTGGAAAAAAATGCCATGGATACGGCCTCTATTTCTGAATCTGTCCGGAATGACGCCGAGATCGGCAAAAACGCCGTTCTTGAAGCGATTGCCGGTATGCAGGCGATCAGAGCCTCATCACAGATAACATCGGAGGTCGTTGAAACTCTCTCGCTGCGGGTAAACGATATCGGAGCCATTCTTTCCGTTATCGATGAAGTTGCGGAGCAGACCAATCTGCTGGCTCTCAATGCCGCAATCATCGCAGCCCAGGCCGGCGAGCATGGCAAGGGGTTTGCGGTGGTTGCCGACGAAATTCGCGAACTTGCCGAGCGCACCAGCAGCTCAACCAGCGAAATCGCGGCGGTTATCAAGGGAGTTCAGGAAGAAACCAGGCGCGCTGTGCATGCGATCAGCCAGGCCGAAGAAAGTATCGCCGCAGGCGAAAAGTTGTCGCAACATTCCGGCACCGCGCTTGTGAAGATTGTCGCCGGCGTGGAGCGGGCAGGAATCCAGGTGAGTGAAATCGCCAAGGCGACCGTAGAACAGGCTCGGGGCAGCCAGAGCATCAAGGAAGCCATGGAAAGCGTTGAAGTCATGGTTGAAACCATTGCCAATTCTGCCCGTGAACACTCACGCGGCGCCGACATGATTTCGGCAGCGGTTGAGCGCATGAAGGACCTCACCATCCACGTGCGCACCTCGACCCGCGAACAGAGCCGGGCCAGCAATCTGATCGCCAGGTCAACGGAAGAGGGCACCACTCTGGTCGACCAGATTCGGGAAGCCTGCCGCAAGCAGATAGACAGCAGCGCCCTGATTTCGAAATCGGTCAACGACATTGAAGGGGCAACGGCTACCAACAGTCATGCTACCAAGGTTATGAATGCCGCGGTTGCCGATTTGACACATCAGATTGATCTGCTTGAGAAGGAGATGGCCGGCTTCAGGATATGATGACCGGCCCTGTGATAACGACATGAGCAGACTAGCAGCCCGCTTCAGCACGCTTCTGAATCAGCATTCCAAAGCTTTGGTGACCTTCATTACCGCCGGCGATCCGGATTTGTCCGCGACCGAAGAGGTGATTCATCTGCTCGAGGACGCAGGAGCCGACATTATCGAACTCGGGGTCCCTTTTTCAGACCCGATGGCTGACGGACCGACGATTCAGCTCTCCTCGGAGAGAGCCCTGGCCTCCGGGACGACGCTTCATGGAATTCTGGAGGTCGTAAGGAAGGTTCGTACCCGCTCCCAGATTCCCATTATTCTGATGGGATATCTTAACCCTGTTCACGCCTACGGCTACGACAGCTTCTGCCGGGATGCCGCGGAAGCCGGGGTCGACGGCGTCCTCCTGGTCGATATGCCGCCGGAGGAATCGCACGAACTGACCGTCCCGGCGCGTCACTATGGTCTGGATGTGATTTTCCTGCTGACACCGACCTCGGATTCCGCCCGCATTTCCGCAGTAGAACTGCTCGGCAGCGGCTTTGTCTATTATGTGACGGTTACCGGGGTAACTGGGACCAGAACTTCTGTTTCGGACACACTGGCGCAGGAGCTGTACCGGGTGAAACAGGCCATTTCGCTCCCGGTCATGGCCGGTTTCGGCATATCAACTCCGGAACAGGCCGCCGAAGTTGGAGGGTTGGCAGACGGAGTCGTGGTCGGCAGTGCCATCGTCAAGCTGTTCGAACGGTACGACGGAGAAGAGCTTAAACAACAGCTGCGGCAGTATGTCGCCCTTTTGAAAGAAGCAATCAGATAGTCTGTGGGTGCGCTTGACGGCGCGCCCAAGTCCATTATCCGGCAAAATATATTTTACCTATTTCAGCGTTACGAAAGATGCGAGGTTACTATGAGCTGGTTTACCAAAGAAAGAGTCGGTATAGAAAAATCGGGCGGCAAAAAAGTAACGTTTCCGGATGGAATGTGGGTCAAATGTCCGGGCTGTTCCGAAACGCTGCTAAGCAAGGATATCGAAGCAAATCTGCAGGTTTGCCCGAAGTGCGGTCACCATTATCGCATTTCTGCCCGCAAGCGCCTTGAAGCCCTGCTTGATGGCGGAGTCTGGCAGGAATTCGACGCCGATGTGACATCGGTTGATTTCCTTGAATTCAAGGATGCCAAAAGCTATCAGGAACGTATCGATGCCGCGCTGGCAAAAGGCGGATCAAAAGATGCGGTAATATGCGTCGAAGGTGCCATCGATGCGCTGCCGGTGCAGGTCTCCTGTTTTGACTTTTCCTTCATGGGTGGGAGCATGGGGAGCGTGGTTGGAGAAAAAATTACCCGCTCTGTCGAACGCGGTCTGCAGAAACGTCAGCCGGTGATAATCATTTCCGCTTCCGGCGGGGCCCGCATGCAGGAGAGCATCCTCTCCCTGATGCAGATGGCCAAAACATCAGCCGCTCTGGCAAAACTCAAGGGTGCCGGCATCCCGTTTGTATCGCTTCTGACCGATCCTACCACCGGTGGAGTTACCGCCAGTTTTGCCATGCTGGGAGATGTCAACATTGCCGAACCGAAAGCCCTGATAGGTTTTGCCGGGCCTCGAGTTATCGAACAGACGATCCGCCAGAAACTGGCTGAAGGTTTTCAACGGGCGGAATACCTGCTGGACCACGGCATGATCGATGCGATCATACCTCGCACTGAAATGCGCACAAAGCTCGCATCCGTATTGAAAATGCTGCATCGTCCTGCCGCCTGACATGCCTTTGACAGATGTGCTGGAAAGGCTTTACGCCCGTCGGCGCTTTGGTATACGGCCAGGCGTCGACAGGGTCGGCAAGCTGCTAGGACGTCTGGGCAACCCGGAAAAACAGTTTCGCACGGTTCATGTCGCCGGAACTAACGGCAAAGGTTCCACATCAGCCTTTCTCTCCTCCATCCTCCTCTGCGCGGGACACACCGTGGCCCAGTTCAGCTCCCCTCATCTGGTACGTTTTACTGAACGCTTCAGAATAAACGGCGCGGAGTATTCCGCGGAAAAACTGGCGAGCCGGCTGGATACCGTGCTGGAGGCCGCTCCGATCGATGCGACATTTTTCGAGATAACAACGGCTCTGGCGGCATATGTCTTCAGCGAGGAGCGGGTTGAACTGGCGGTCATCGAGGCCGGCATGGGCGGCCGCTCGGATGCAACAGCCGCATTTTACGGCGAAATGACCGTGCTTACCCCCATCGCCCTCGACCATACCGACTACCTTGGCGCTACCATCGAGGCGATTGCGCGGGAAAAGGCCGGAATAGTCAAGCCCGGTACGATCGTTATCAGCGCCGCCCAGCCCGCTGCGGTTCTCCGGGTAATTGAAGAGCACTGCCTTGCAGGACACTCTGTTTTAAGGACGCTCGGCCAGGATTTCTCAGTCGAATGGAACAGCAACGGCACCCTTGATTATCACGGTATGAACAGGACCCTGACGCAGATCACACCAGGCATGGCGGGTCGCTATCAAGCCCTGAATGCCGCTGTCGCGCTTGCCGCGGCCGAGGCTCTTGAAAAGGGCGGGCTGACTGTCGCCTCTTCAGCCTTCAGAGAAGGTATTGCCACGGCATGTTGGCCTGGCCGAATGGAGCTGGTGCCGGGTTCTCCACGGCTACTGCTGGACGGGGCACATAATCCCGCAGGGGCGTCTGCCCTGGCGGAAGCGCTGCAGGAGTATTCCTATTCACGGCTGCTGCTGGTGACCGGAGTCTGCGATGACAAGGATATCGACCGGATTTTTGCGCCCCTGGCGCCGCTTGTCGATGCCGTTTATACTGTGACTCCCGCTGTCGACCGGGCCTTGAAAGACGAAGAACTCTCCCGTTTTTTTCACAGGCAGGGGATCGTTTCCCGGCCGTGCGGCTCCGTAGTGGCAGGGGTCCTCATGGCCCGCAGCCAGGCATCAGAGGGGGATCTTATTCTGGTGTGCGGGTCGCTCTTCGTTGTGGGTGAAGTAAAGGCATGGCTTGAACATGTAAATTATACCGGAATCAGAGGCTGACTGTTTCAATGATGCTCATTCTCCACTTACTTTTGTTCTGTATTCTCTGCTGCTGGGCTCCATCCGCCGATGCTGCCGCAGCGGCGGTTTTAGACGAGAACATCCATATCAACGCCGACCGCATGAGCCAACGGCAATCCGATGGCGTTTATACCGCCGAAGGGCATGTGGTGGTGCTTTGGCAGGGGCTTAATCTGGTCGCCGACCGGGTTACCTATGAGGCAACGACTCATATGCTTCATGCCGACGGCGCGGTTGTTCTGTCAAAAGGGCCGACTGTCCTGAAGGGCGAAACGCTGGCCATGAACATCGATACCGGCCGGGCTGAAATGGATACGACGCTGCTTACGGTTCCCGACTCGGGCATGACAATCACCGCCGACAAGCTTGTGCGTATCAATGAAAGCGAGTTCAATGCATCCGTCACGGAGCTGACAACCTGCGACTTGCCCGATCCGAGCTGGAAGCTGGGCGCGGACAACCTCAAGGTCAACCTGTTAGGGTACGCCATCGGGCGCAACGTGGTTTTCTACATCAAGAATACTCCGGTACTCTATCTCCCCTGGATCGCTTTCCCGGTTGTATTGGAGAAAAGGTCCGGTCTTCTTTTCCCACGCTTCGGCTACTCGAAAAGCAAAGGGGCGGAGCTTGATATTCCGGCCTACTGGGTAATCTCCCCCAGCCAGGATCTCCAGCTGGATCTGGATTTGTTGTCGCGCCGCGGCGTAGGAACCGGAGTCGATTATCGCTACATCCGGACGCGCGGCAGTGAAGGGCATATCAGCACATATCAGATCTACGATCAGCTTGAGGAACGGTGGCGCTGGCAGCTGGCTCAGGAGCATAAAGAAGTTTTTTCGAGCGACACAAACCTGCGCATGGCGCTCAATGCCACCAGCGACCGGACTTTTTTGAACGATTACGGCGAAAAGAGCGGCGACTACAATCGCCAGTCGAGTGATACAACGATCAATACCTTGAAAACGTGGCAGAATTACGCTGTTACCTCCCACCTGCAGTATATCGAGGATCTCTATGCCGCCGATAATCGGGCGACTCTGCAAACCCTGCCGTCACTGGGCGTGGCGGGAGTCCGCCAGGAGGTCTTTTCGCTGCCGCTCTATTTTGATCTTGACGCCTCTGCAGACAACTTCTACCGCGAAACTCCCCCCAGCGGACAGCGTTTCTATCTTTTTCCCCGAATCACCCTGCTCCCGTTCCGGAACAACTACCTTCAGACGACACTGTTTGCAGGCGCACATATCAGGGGCTATTCTACCGGCAGGCGGGACAGCAGCAGTACAGTTCAGGCCAGCAGCGGCGATCTGCTGCCGGAGGCGGGCGTACGGCTGTCAACGTCACTGACACGCATCCATGACACGAATTTCCAGCTGCTCAAAAAAATCAGGCACGAAATCATCCCGGAGTTCAGCTACAGCTTTGTACCGGAACGCGATCAGCAGCGTTTTCCGTTCTATGACTACACGGATCGCATGATCCACCGGAATACGTTTTCTCTGTCGGCGACCAGCTTGATGAACGGCAAGTTCGTGTCTGGCGATACAACTGAATATCGGGATATTTCGAGGATTAAACTCGGAGTGAATTATTTGTTTGCCGGGGAACGGCGCGACCTGCTGACGCTCGTGGAAAGCCAGCGCCCGTGGAGTGACCTGATACTGGAATCCGACACCTGGTTGAGCAAACATATGCGGATCACGTTTGACTCCCGCTATAACCTCTATGAAAATCATCTTTCAACGGTTGTGGCCGGAATTGAAGCCGACGACCGGCAGGGAAATTCGATCGGCGCAGGTTACCAGATGGCCCGCGATACAGTGGAATATTTCGAAGGGCGACTCTCGACAAAGCTGATCAAACCGCTGCATCTGTCTTATACCGCCCGCTACTCGTTTGACAGGGGTGATTTCCTGGAATCGGTATATGCCGCCGAATACCGTAATAAATGCTGGAGCGTGAACCTTGCGGTCCACCAGCGCCCCGGCAATCAATCCTATACGGTGAATTTCAATCTGGCCGGTTTGACCGGCAAATAAAAACGGGGCACCCGCATGAGTGCCCCGTCCATCTCCGACCTGATCGCTTCGCCTCTGTTATTGTTTTTTGAACGTTGCCTCTTCTACGATAGCGCTGTACTTGTAGCCGCCGCCAAAGTCCTTGTCTTTGGCCAGGATCCCGCTCACCGTCACGATGTCACCGATATCGGCCGTTTCGTTAGAGGTGCAGACGAGATTATGGTTCTTCTTGGCCTGGCTGCCGGTTCCGTCCTGAATATGAATCCAGTTTTTACCCATAATTTTGGTCGAAACCTTGACCACCTTGCCTTTGACTACGACTTTCTTCTTGTCCAGTTTGGCGCTTTTGGCAAATATCTCCTGAACAGTATATGCATTTGCGCCGGCAGCCTTGGCTACGGATATTTTTGCATCCTTAGCCGAAGCAGCCGCCTTGCTGCCTCCGGATGAACCCTTGCCTTTTCCTTTTGACATGGCTGCAGGGACACTCTTGGCAGAGTCAGACAGAGCAGAATCGGCAAAGAATATCTTGTCGAATTTCCGTTTGAGGCTCTTGCTCTCAAAGTCGACCATCTCCATGCCGCCCTTGAAGGTCATCTGGGAACCGACCGTGACCGGAGTGGACATAACCGCAACCCAAACTTTTTCGCCGTCTTTCTTCTGGATATACATGTAGGTATAACCGCCGCTATCCATGGTCTGAAGTACTTTGCCGGAAAGCGGCTGGGCCTCCTGCTTCGAGGCCTTCTCGGCGGCAGGCGATTCCGCTTTGTCGGGCATGGCCAGCACAGCCGTTACGGAAGAGAGCGCAATTACGCAGGAAAGTGACAGTATAAGTTTCTTTTTCATGAAATCCCCTTTTTTGTATTTACCAAAGTTGCCGCTGATTCTATCATAACTCTGGACGCTCGGCACTCAAAAAAAAGAGGTAACATATGTTCAACCGACTCTATCTCCACGTGCCGTTCTGCGAAAAAAAATGTAATTATTGCGCTTTTGTTTCCGGCAACCCGCAAATAAAAGAACTCGAAGAGTACCCTGAACTCCTGATCCGGGAGTTGCAGCTACACCCCGCCAGTGGCCGGCCCGTTGATTCAATATATTTCGGTGGCGGCACCCCGTCGCTGCTGCAACCGCCACAGCTGGTCCGGCTGCTTGAGGAGATTGCCGCTCATACGGACGTATCCGCGGATGCGGAGATCACCCTGGAAGCTAATCCCGGCACCGTAGACCGCATTTCCCTGAGGGCGTTCCGCAATGCCGGCATCAACCGGATTTCCCTGGGGATTCAGTCGTTCGATGATCGTTTTCTGGAGTGCCTGGGGCGTATTCATACTGCTGAACAGTCTCGCCAGGCTTTCCGGGAGGCACGCGAGACAGGATTTGAAAACATCAGCATTGATCTGATTCACTCACTTCCCGGACAGAATCTCGAGCAGTGGCGTTCCGAGTTGCTGCAAGCCGTTAAACTCCGTCCGGAGCATATTTCCATTTACGGACTGACGGTCGAAGAGGGCACCCCTTTTGCGCGCATCTATCCTGCGGATTGTCTGGAACTGGCTAGTGACGACCTTTCGGCAGACATGTTTGAGCTGGCTGATGAGCTTTTAACCGCATCCGGTTTTGAACATTACGAGATTGCCAACTACGCCCGCCCCGGTTTGCACTCCCGGCACAACAGCGGCTATTGGAGGCGGGACGGCTACCTGGGACTGGGTGTTGCGGCACATTCATTTCTGCGGGACGGGTATGGCGTTCGTTTCAGCAATCCTGACACCCTGGCGGAATACCGCAGGGGAGTGATGTCCGGCCGGCTGTCACGTGTCGGCGAATTTCAGCTGACGCGGGGTGATGCCATGTCCGAATATATGTTTTTGGGATTGCGCCTGGCGGAGGGGGTGGACCGGCGCGCCTTTGAACATGAGTTCGGCCGGTCGCTCGAATCTGTCTACGGCGCCGCTACGGCCGATCTTGTGCGGCTAGGTCTTCTCATTGACAACGGGAGTGTCCTTGCCTTGACACGGCGGGGGATGCTGCTTTCAAACCAGGTTTTTGCCAGGTTTTTATAATTACCGCCGGTAAATTGGTGGCTATACTCTGAACCGCCCGGCCTTATCCAGAACAACAATCACCGCCGGTAATGTCACCAGCGCAAACAGGGCCGTGAAGCCGACCCCGAAATTGGTGGCCCAGCCGATCGAGGCCAGCGCGGGATAATCCGCCAACGCCAGCGAGCCGAAACCGGCGATCGTGGTCAGCGCCGACAGCAGCACCGCCCGTCCGGCCTGGATGAAGCGCTCTTCACTCCCCTGCGGATCAGCGGCTACGACCCGGTGCCGAACGTGCAAGCCATAGTCGCTCCCCATCCCGACGATCGTCACCAGCACCATGGCATTCATGAAATTAAGCCCCATCCCGCAGAGCGCCATGATCCCAAGCATCGTCACCGCGCCGGCGATTACCGGGAACATGGCGTAGAAGATCCCGCCCGGTGATTCAAAATGAGACAGCAGCAGAAACAGCACCAGCAGGCCGCCGATAATGAAGCCGAGCAGGAAGTTATGCCTGACCGAAGCGGCCAGTTGCGAGCTCACCAGGTCTACTCCGGTAACCCGCGCGGAGGGATCGATGACGGCCAGCTCGTGCAGAAACGCGCTCTGGTCGAAGCCGGTTTCCTTGTAGTACAGGAACACCAGCGCATGATAACCGTCCGCGTCCTTGATCAGGTGGCGATCCGCCACTCCCCGCAGCGGTGAGGCCTTCAACCTGGCAATGGCCTCCTCCTCGGGCACCGGAGACAAGGCGCTGCCGGCAGAGAGCGAGGCAATGAAGGGCTGAAACGGCCCCGATTCGAACCCCTGCCTGTCCAGCGCGGCGCTCACCCCCGCCACAGGCAGACCGCCCCCCGTACCGGCGGAGATGGCCCGGCTGATCTCGACCTGCCGGTCCCGGTTATTTATTATCTGTCCCAGCGAAGACCAGCTGCTGATGCTTCCCCTACCCTGCCAGCTTCGGGCCAACCCGTCCACGCGGGCCGCTCGCCGCAGCACCTCTGCCAGCTCCTTCCCCTCTACCGCCACCAGCAGCTGTTTTGGCGCCAGACTCAGGTGGCGCTCGATCTTCTCCTGGGCCAGAAAGGCCTCGGAATGGCGCGGCTGAAGATTTTTCAGCTCGCCGTCGAAGAAGGTCCGGGTGGAGGCAGCGCCCATGAGGATGATCGCCACAATCGAGATCGACACCACCGCACGGGGGGAGCGTCCGGCCAGACGCCAGACGTGACGCAGGCCAAGACCCGGTATCGACCGGTAGTCGGCGGGAAAGCGGCGTTCCATGTAGACCAGGAGCGGCGGCAGAAAGAAGAAGGTTGCGTAGAGCGAAAACAGCACCCCCAGCCCGACCAGCAGCCCCAGTTCGTACAGCGCCCGCACATCGGAGACCATCAGGGCAAAGAAGGGCACCGCGGTGGTGGCGGCAGCGGTAAAAAGACCGTGACCGGTGTCGACCACCGCCAGACGCAGCGCCTCGTCCGCACCGCTGCCGGCCGCCCGTTCGCTGTGAAAACGGTCGTAGAGATGGATCGAGTAGTCGGTCCCGAGGCCGATGATCAGCGCCATAAAAGCGAAGGAGATGATGTGGATCGAGGGGAGCAGCAGCCCGGCAATCCCCAGCGCCATGGCTACACCGACGGCGATGATCAGCGGCAGCAGCAGCGTGGGGAGGATGCGGCGGTAGACCGCGTAGAAGATGGCCAGCACCACCGCCAGCGACGAGAGGATGCAGGCGATGATGTTGGACTTCATCTCCGCCTCGTCCAGCACCGCGCTGATATGGGCGCCGGCGCAGGAGATGGCGACCGATGACCCCAGGCGCGCCTCGTTGATGGTCGTCACCAGAGCGCGGGCAAAGGCCATATCCTGGACCGGGCGGGCCGGTTCGGCGATCATGATCAGCACCTTGCCGTCCCGCGACAGGAAGTATGGTGAGTCGGGGTCAAGGTCGAGCGCCTGGCTGGCGCTTTTGAGTCGCGGCAGGATCAGATCCCGCAGATAGAGCGGGTCGGCGCTGGCCAGCCCGGTCATCGCGCCGCCGAACTGTCCGGCCAGATCGGCCTTGATACGGCGCAGGGAACCATCCATCGCCGCGGGCGCGAAGCGCTTCACCAGGGCGGGAACGTCTTCCGGCCCGATAAACAGCTGCGGACGGGTCACGGCATAGGCGATGAACGAGTTAAAGGCGGCTCCCTCGCTCTCATCGAATACCCGCCAGGTGATGCGCTTGAAGGCCGGCTGACCACCCACCCGCGCCAGACGGAGCCGTTCGGCAAAGCGCTCCGCCTCGGCTGGAAGCGCCCCCCTTTCCCCCTCCAGCAGGAAATAGGCCTCATTGGCACTGCCGGTCCATTGCAGCGAGTCGAGCAGGAGCTTCAATGCCGGTTGGCGCGTCGGGAAGAGTTGAAAGATGTCGGCGTCGAAGCGGGTGGTGCAGATCACGGCGACCGAGATCAGCAGCGCCAGAAAGAAAGCGCTCAACACGGTTCGCGGTCTGGTGGTGGTGATCCGGAAAATCCACTCCAGATGACAACGGATGAGGGAATTGAATCGTGAAGTCAGGGTCCGCAGCATCTGGGCCTACAACCCCTGGATGGCTGAAAGCGGCAGAACCGTCAATCCGTCGAGATGCGGTGCGAAAACGGCATTCTCAAGGGGAGTGTTGAGTTCCGGTTCATCGAGTGTAATCCGGATCCGGTCGTCCCGCCCGTTGCGCAGGTCGAGTTCCGCGGCAACCGGGACACCGTTCACAGCGGAATACCTGCTGTAGTAGACATGGTCGCCGGCGGGGGACTCCTTGGAGGTGACCAACCCATTCTCATAGGTCACCTTTTCAGCAAAACCGAGCTTATTAACACGACTCACGGTGCCTTTAAACAGGTGATCCTCGTGAGGATCGGCATCCATCACCCAGCGCATCAAACGCCATCCCTGCAAGCCCCCCTTGTCGGGGAGTTCGTCGAAACGTCCCGTATAGGCCGTCGACCTGGAGGGATAGATCAGCGTAATGCGATCCCCCAGGGCAAAGGCCTCCATCATGGTCGTACCGAAGGGGGAGAGCACCACCAGATGAAGCTGATCGGGGCGACGATAGACCAGATAGCCGCTCCCACCCATGCTGCTGTCCGAGGTATGGATCGAGAGAGATACGGCGGACGCAAGCGTCTCCACGACGGCGCCCGGACGGTAGTCGACGGGAGGGGCCTTAAAGATAGCACAGGAGGTGAGCAGCAGAAGCGGCAGCAGATTTTTCAACAATCGATAATACGGCATGATGTGATTTCCTATAATCCGGACGGACAGGATGGATGCGTTAACGTAACAAACTATTCCAAGCGGAAATCCCGCTCGGTCAGACCGACATTGCGCCGCAGCTTTTTCAGGGTCATGGTGGCACGGTCGCCGTTTCGCTCGTTGATGACCAACCGCCTGATGGTGCCGTCGCCGAGAAAAACGATGGCAATATCCTTAACCTGGCCTTTACCTGAGGGGGCAATCGTCACGGTATAGACGGAGTTGGTCAGGTCGGCCTGCACCAATACCCCGTCCGGGAGCGACGTGACCGGGGAAGCGAGCTTTAAAAACCACTGTTTCAGCCCCTGTTCAGGCGGAAGCACGATTCTGGTGGGGCTCTTGTCTCTGCCGGCAACCTGTTCGATGACGCTGTCCCGCAGCAGCATGCGACTGCTGAGCGGGGGGGCTATCTCCATGAAAAACAGGTCGGGTTTTTTAAAGCGCAGCGAACCGCTCATCACCATGGTTCGCTTCATCAGGGAAAGCCGCTTTTCCTGGGTTATGTCGGCGGTAAAATCGGAAATACCGGCAAAGCCACGGCGCAACGCTTCCAGCCCCTCTACAGGCGAGATGGCGCGGGCATGGCAGGGGAAAGAGTTCAACAGGAGCAGCAACGGCAACAGAACAACTAACTGAACCCGCTTCAGCGCGATCACAGTTTTCCCACTCCAAGGGTCAGCTGCACGGAGAGGAGCCGCCCCGCGTCGCTGACGACATCTCCTTCAACCAGGAACAGCCTCCCGAACGATTTTACCACCTTGACTGCAACCGTCAGGATATCCCCGACCGCAGCCGGAGCGGCAAATTCGGCATGATCGATCGACGCCAGAAAACCGCCCGCCCCGTCCGTCTGCGCAACAACAATACCGGCCAGCTGGGCAACAGATTCGACCATCAGGATCCGGGGAAAACCGCGGACAGCGATCACGCCTGTCCGGGCGACAGCACGTGAGCCCGATTCCAGCTCGATGATCCGGTCGAGGAGCAGAAAAGGATAACGGTGGGGGAGATAATGTGCCGGATCGGGATTAAACAGGAGATCCTCCGCTGAACCGGATCGCATAGTACGGCCCTTCGGGTGAAGCGGCCAGATGCAGACCGGGCTGGCCGGGCTGGAGCGAGGCAAGCAGGGCGGCCATCGCAGTGCCTCCCATGGCCAGCGAACTGCCGATGACTCGCCCCGTATCAAGCGCCGGAATTCCGCTGACGCGCTCCTTGAATGCCGGGAGAAAGCTTGCCGTGCCCGAAACCGATACCAGTGACGGGGGAGCCGGGCCGCCCAGAAGCAGGTCAATCCCTTCCGCTTCATGGCCGGGGGGGAGCATACCTATCGTCCGAATCGAATCGGGCCGGCCCTTGACGTCAGCCCTCCGTCCGGCGGCGTGGGCGGCGCTCTCCAGCACGAGCAGGCCGCACCCTTCACCGAACTCCCTGGCGTAACGCCGCAACTGGCCGGTGGCGGCAAAACCGGAGAGCATCAACGGCGTCAGGTCATCGACTCCGCCGGCCAGCATGATGTCGGCCCGACCCTCGACGATGAAACGGCAGGCCATCATGAAGGCCGATTCGGCCGAGCAGAAGCGCTGCACCTGGGTCACATTGGGGCCTTTCAGCCCATGTTCGATCGAGACATTGCTGGCGGCCGCATTGGAGACCGTGTTGGGAAACAGCATCGGCGACATCCCCTCCACGCCATCAACAAAATACCCGGCAAGAAATTCGGCGGAATTGGCAACACCGCCAAAACCGCAACCGAGTGCGATGCCGATCCGTTCCGGGGAAAGGGTATTCCTGTCGATACCGGCATCCTTGAGGGCGAGGCCGGCGGCAGCCACGGCAAACTGGCTGCAGCGATCAAGCTTGCGCGCCTTCAGGGGGGGGATAAAATCCGTGGTCTTGAACCCGAGCGCCTTGCCCCAGCGGCCGCCGCTTCCCCCGGCATGTTCGGCCGGCACCGGCGTCAGGGCATCCCGGCCGGAACGGATCAGCTCCAGCACCGGTTCCAGGCCGATACCGGCAGGGGTTACGGCCGAAAAACCGGTTATGACGACATCGTTCAGCGGAAAGTTCATCGCGCCAGCACCAGAGAGGTAATATTGCCGCCAAAGGCAAAGGAGTTGGACATCGCCACGTCACAGCCGGTCGCACGCGGTCCGTCATGGCAATAATCCAGATCACATTCCGGATCTAGGCCCCTGAAATTAAGGGTCTGCGGGATAATACGCTGATTGAGGGCTATCACCGTCGCCAGGGCTTCGATAGCACCGGCCGCCCCGAGACAATGGCCGGTCATGCCCTTGGTGGACACCAGCGGCACAGCGGCAACACTGTCGCCAAACACAAGCTTCATCGCGCTCGATTCCACCACGTCGTTAAGCGGCGTACCGGTGCCGTGGGCATTGACCCACCCCACCCGCCCGGCTTCAACCCCGGCCGCCAGCAGCGCCTCCCGCATTACCCGTGCCGCGGTAACGCCGGAAGGTTCCGGCGCGGTCATATGCCACGCCTCGCCTGCCAGGGCATATCCCAGTACCGCCCCGTAGATCCTGGCACCCCGCGCAAGAGCGTCATCCTCGGCTTCCAGAAGCAGACAGGCCGCCCCTTCACCGAGAGAAATACCCTGGCGGCCGAGACTGAAAGGGGAACAGGGTTCGGGGTCGACCACCCTCAGGGCGTTGAATCCGGCAAAGGTCAGCAGGGAAAGGGCATCGCTGCCGCCTGCCAGCACCGCTTTCTGCTTTCCGGTAGCCACCAGATCGGCGCCCCAGCCGATGGCGGTGGCCGACGATGAGCAGGCGGTGGTAACGGTCCCCTGGTAACCGGCCAATCCGAAGGTTCGAGCCAGCACGGTTGTGGTGGAATCAGGCAGTATCCCCCGCAGCAGGTCAGGCGAGGATTCCTGGGCGGCGAGCCGGGATTTCAGCCACTGCTCCGCCTGGAACATCCCGGCGGCGCCGGCCCCCATCGAGACACCGATCTCATAAGGTGAATAACAGCCGGTGACGCCGCTGTCTTGAAGCGCCTCCCCGGCGGCGAGCACGCCGAACTGGTCGGCGCGCGAAAGCTTCCGGGCCGTTCTGCGGTCAAAATAGTCACGCGGGTCATACCCCTTGACCTGGCAGCCGACCCGGGCGGGAAATGGCGATACGTCGAACAGGTCAAGCGGCCCGATGCCGCTGCTGCCGTCCAGCAGGGCAGCGGTAAAGGCCGGCACATTTGCGCCGCTTCCGCCGAAGACCCCCAGACCGGTTATGACCACGCGGCGCCTGCTCATCAGACGATTCCGCCGTCGACGATGAGCGCCTGACCGGTGATATAGGAGGCCCGCTCAGAGGCCAGGAACAGCACCGCATCAGCCACCTCTTCAGGGGTGCCGATACGCCCCAGGGAAGAGCTTTTCACGATTCTGTCGACGATATCCTGCTTGAGCCCATCTGTCATGTCGGTCCTGATCAGGCCGGCCACTACCGCGTTCACCCTGATCCCCATCGCACCCAGTTCGCGCGCAAGTGATTTGGTGAAACTGATGGCCGCCCCTTTGGAAGCGGCGTAGTTGGTCTGTCCGGCGGCACCGCTGATACCGGAGATGGAGGAGATCGTGATGATCGATCCCCGGCGGCGGGCCAGCATCTTGCGCACGCCCCACTTGCAGCAGTGAAAGAGCGGATACAGGTTGGTGCGGATCACGTCATCCCAGTCGTCATCGGCCATCATCGCCAGAAAACCATCCTTCACGATCCCGGCGTTGTTGACCAGCACGTCGATGTGCCCGGCCTCTTGCGAGGCGGCGTTGATGACGGCTTGGGCGCCGCCTGTCGTACTGACATCCCCCTTGACGGCGACAATCGAGCCGGGGAGTCCGGCAGCCTCGCCAGCGAGAGAGAGGGCAGCCGCGTCATTGTTCAGATAAGCAGCGAACACCCGTGCCCCTTGACCGGCAAAGGCAAGAGATATGGCCCTGCCGATACCGCGGGTGCCGCCGGTGACGACTACAATTTTGTCCGTGAATTCCATCGAGACTCCGGAGGATTGCGTAAAAATTACATTATTACCGATAACCGGGAAGAAAGTCCAGTGGGGAGGAGAACAGCAGTGCAGGATTACATCGGATTAACGCGGCTCCTCCCCAGCCGTTTCATCAATTTCCAGAGCGGCCCCTTGACCGGAAACATCCTCAGGGCATCCAGCATTGCCGAACTGACATTGACCTCCAGGCTGGGAACGATACAGGTGCGCCGTTTGAGGGCCTCTTCCGTGACCAGGTCGCAGAGCCGGTCCCTGATCGCCGGCGAGATATAGAACACCGGCTCCAGCAGGGAATCTCCCGCGGCAATGATGCCGTCCCTAAGGGCGATCTGTTCCATCGCGGTGCCGGGATAGACCCGGATGCCGGTCATCGTGATGACCGCGGTCGGTTCGACCTCGTCCATCAGGGCAAACGTTTCCAGCACGGTTTCCCCGGTTTCTCCCGGGCCGCCGAAGAGGATGTAGTGGGCAAAATCGACACCCAGCTCATGACAGAGACGCGATGATTCGCGAATGGAGTCGACGGTGAACGACTTGCCGAGGTTTTTCAACATCCGGGGCGATCCGGAATCGCTGCCGTACTCGACCGCGTCGCAACCGGCATCCAGCATCGCCTGCAACAGGCGCGGCGATATGAAGTCGGGGTTGATGAAGGCCGACCAGTTGACCGGCAGCCGCTCGGCGGACATCGCCCGGCAGAGATCTTCGGCAAAATCGGGGGGGTAGTTGAAGATGTCATCGACAAAATAGAGGTAGCTGACGCCGTAACTGTCCACCAGGGTGCGGATCTCGGCGATGATCTCCGGAATCGGGCGCAGGCGCATGCAGCGCCCCTCCAGCAGCGGATAGGTGCAGTAGATGCAGCTAAACGGGCAGCCGCGCTTGGTCTGCAGGTTGGCCATCCCCCCTTCACGGCAATAGCGGGCCACATCGAAGAGGGTGCGATCGGGCGTGCCGAGGGCGGCAAGCGCCTGAGGCGGGATGAAATCCGCTCTTCCGGGTAGAACTACCCCAGGCAACAGGGCCGCATCACCGCCGGACTCCAGGCAGGCGAGCAGACGCGGCAAAACCTCTTCCCCCTCCGCAGCCACGCCGTAATCGGCGCCGACGGCGGCAAGGATTAAGGCCGGCATCAGCGAGAAACCGGAGCCGCCGAGAATGGTCACGGCCCGGGCATGGCAGAGGGCCACGATATCCCGCACCCCGTCAAGATAGCTGCGGCTACCCGGCCAGGTAACGTTGTCCAGATTGCGCAGGGAGATGACGACGGCATCGGGTCGATGTTCGGCGAGAGCAGAGGAAACGGCGAGCCGGGGATCGGGTTCGAAACAGAGGTCAAGCGCGGTCAGCAGGTGACCGGCAGCTTTGATCGGCCCGGCCAGACAGGCGAGCCCGATCGGAAAGACCGGATAGGGGTCGCGTTCACGGTTGGCTGAGATCAGCAGGATATTCATCACGCCTCCAGCGACGCCAACAGGCGGCCTACCCGCTCGGCGATCACCGGTGGGAGCTGAAACTGGAGTACGCCGGCCATATCGGTCAGGGCATGGGTCGTAGTACCGGTGGCGCATTTTTTCCCGTCAGGGCCGACGATGGTGGCGGCAAATTCGAGGGTGGCGGTCTGACTCCGGAGCAGCGTTGTCCGAATCGTCAGTTCGTCGTTGAAACAGGCCGGGCGGAGAAATTTAAGTTCGAGAGCGACCACCGGCCCCATATATCCGGCTTCCGCCAGCTGCAGGGCATCCAGACCGAATCGGCCGGCCATGGCATTGCGCCCGACTTCCATCCAGGCTACGTAATGGCCGTGCCAGGCCACCCGGTAGGCATCGATTTCGTTGAAACGGACGATAATTTTGGTTTCGTGATATTTCATGTCTCGCTATCGATCCAGCGGTTGAATTTGGTGAGCGCCGAGCCTGCCCCCGCCTCTTGAAACCGTGTCACCCCCACGGAACGGAGCGCGCGGTAGGTTGTTTCCCAGTAGACCGGAAGGCAGAGCTCATCCACCAGAAACGCGGGGATCGCGGCGGCTGTCAGGGTCGTTTGGGCGATATGCTCCACCAGCGGAATTTGCGGTTCGCGAAAGCTGAAGTCCGCCACGATCCGGCGCAGCTCCCCGGTAATCTCCGCAATCAGCGGAGTGTGGAGCGGGGCGTCGCAGGGGAAAATGCTCACCGAAAAGGCGCCGGAGGCCGTCGCCTCAACCAGTGCCGCCGCCACTTGTTCCCGCTCGCCGGCCAGCAGAAAATGGCGTGAGGTATTATGGTTGGCAATATACACGCCGTTGCCGGCCGCTACCGCTTCCAGCGGCTCACGGGTCAGTCCGATGACACACCCCAGCGCATATTCACGCCTGCTCCCCATCTCCGCCAGGCATCTGCCGATCCGCCAGGTCAGCTCAAGGGCCGCCGTTGCGTCGATCGCACCGGAAGCCGCCAGCGCCGGATAGATTCCCATGCTGTGCTCGGCAATCAGGTCCGGGCCGCCCCCCCGGCTCAGGAACTGCAGGGAACGATACAAACTGGTGCAGACGCCGAAGAGCTGGAGCCGAATACTCTCGCTCAGATCCGGAGCCTCAGTGCCGTTTTCAAGGGGATTGAAGCCGGTTGTTTCCCGGCAGAGCAGGGCGATCTTTTGAAATTCGATATCAGCGGAAGGCGCATCGGCAAAGGTTATCGGCTGTCCCGGAAACATCCAGCAGATCATGCCCCGCTCCTCTTGCGCCGGATAGCGGCACGAAAACCTATGTTCATCGGCCCGAAGACCTGCACCGAACGGTGCAGCTTGAAGATCCGGCGATACATCGAAGGGAAGGAATAAAACGAGCGGTTGAGCCAGTCGTACCCTTCCTGAAGCTGCCGAATCGTCATCCCCTTCGGCTGGAAGTTGATGTGCTCCATGTCGTAGTCGCGCCAGTCGCTGGAGATGATCCGCCCCTCCGCTTCGAGACGGCGGCGGACGGCGGTGCCGGGATAGGGGGTCAACAGCGGAAAAATGGCCGCTTCGAGACGCGCATCCTCGCAGAAACGGAGCAGTTTCGGGAAGATCTCGGGGGTGTCGCCGTCATACCCGAGCACAAAGGAGCCGAGGATGCCGATACCGTTGTCGCGGAACGCCCTGGCATCCGCCATGAACGATTGCGCCCGGTTGGTGACCTTGCCCATGGCGGAGAGCGACTCCTGGCTCAGCGACTCGAACCCGACGAACATCCCAAGGCATCCGGACTCACCGGCGGCGCGCATCAGCTCCCGGTCCCCGGCGAAATCGATCGGCGCATGGGAGAGCCACTTGAAACCCATCCCCTTCATCCCCTGGAAAAGCGGCAGAGAATACTTGCGGTCCGCCACGAGATTGTCATCGACGAAAAAAATGAATGAGTTGGATTTTCTCAACTCCTGCAACTCGGCCAGCACCTGCTCCACCGGGCGTTTGCGGTAATTGCGCCCGTAGAAGGCGGTTACCGAGCAGAACTCGCAGTCAAACGGACAGCCGCGGGTGGTCTGGATGGTATTGGTTAGCAGATACCCCTTCCCCTTGAAGATCTCGCGGCGGGCCACCGGAATATCGGCCATGCTCATCATCGCATCCGGCTTGTAAAGACGCTGAAGCCTTCCCTGTGAAAAATCGGCAAGAAGCCGCGGCCAGACGGTTTCTCCCTCTCCTTCGACGACCGCATCGACATGGATGAGCGCCTCATCCGGCAGATTGCTGGCGTGAAACCCTCCCATGACCACGCTCTTGCCGCGGCTTTTGAAAGCGGCGGCGATCTCATAGGCGCGCGGCGCCTGGGGGGTCATTGCGGTCAACGCGATCAGGTCGGCATCCGTGTCGAAGTCGATACGTTCGGAATGGTCATCGCAGAGCGCCACCTCCCACTCAGGCGGGGTGACGGCGGCAATCGCGGCCAGTGAGAGCGAGGGAAACCTGAACGCCAGCTCCCCCCACAATCTCCCCTTGGGCCAACCGGGGGAGATAAAGAGCACCTTCATTTGCGCTGTTCCGCGATATAGCCGGCCATGCTGCGGACCGAGGCGAAGACCGTGGTGCCGGTGGCGGCGTCGGGGACAACCACGCCGAATTCCTTCTCCATGGCGACGACCAGCTGCAACGCATCAATGGAATCCAGCCCGAGACCTTCGCCGAACAGCGGAGCATCGGTTTCGATCTCATCGGGAGACATCCCCTCGATGCGGAGGCTGTCGATGATCATCTGTTTTACCTTTGGAATCAACTCTTCACTCATCCATACACCCTTTCTTAATGCCTTCTGTTTTATTATGATTCGTGAACTCTTCCCAAAAACAGTAGAAATTGTACCACTGGTCCGGATACTGCCGGATGTAGCGTTCAAAGACCGAGACCAATCGCTCCATCCCCTCGCGGATGGCCTCGCCGTGCTGGCCGTGGCCGCCCCTGAAGTAGATAGCCTCATCCATCAGTGTCGAATATTTCCCGTTCTCAAGCGGAACGAACACCGGGATGACCGGCGCCCCGCTGGCAAGCGCCAGATAGGCCGGCCCAACCGGAATGTCGGTCGGCTTGCCGAAAAAATCCAGGCTGATCGTGTGGGAAGAACCGTCACGTTCGCCCAGCAGGGCCAGTACCTCGTTGCGCCTGAGCGCGTTGACCGCCTCGATGATCGCCAGCGGCGACGTGTCATCGCGGTCCACGTAGATGAAGCGGATACCGCGCTCCTTCCGGACCACCTCGCGCAGCTCGTTTACCTTTTCATCCGGTTCGCGAAAGGTCAGCACGTTGACGGTGTACCCCAGATCGGCCAGCCCAAGCCCCCCCAGCTCCCAGTTGCCGAGATGAGGCGAAACCAGAATCGCGCCGTTGCCGGACGCCAGCGCCTGATCCAGCGGCGCGCCGCTGCTGCGCCGCCCGATCAGCGCCTGGAGCTTTTCTCCCTTCAGCCTCATCATCAGCATCACATCGCACCAGTTGTGGCCAAATTTGCGGAAGGTTGAAAGCGCCAGTCGTTCCACGTTGTTCCTGCCGGTGACTACCCGCAGGTTGGAACGGACCGCCCGCCGTTTATCGGTCAGCAGCAGGTAAAACAGGCCGCCCCAGAAAAAGGTGAAGGGTGGAAACAGCCGGCGCGGCACCAGGATCGTGAACAGTTTGATAAAGAACAGATTGAGGCTGCTGTAGAGTATCAAAAAAACAGCTCCCATGCACAGAGAGCCATCTTTTTGAAGGTGATGTTGCCCCTGCCGGCAGCCTGTTTGAACCCCTGGGTGGCTTCCCGCGAACGGCGATAAAATCTCACAAAAGCCTTGATGAGCAGAAACTGCAGGTAGTGACGATTTATCAGCGGATGACGGAAGACGATGTGCAGGCCGTCGTAAAACTTCCAGCGCCGGCAGAAGATGAGCCCCTTGATCTGTTCATAGAGCTTGGTGCCGGGATAAGGGGTCAGGATGGAAAACTGGGCGATGTTGGTATTCAGCCGGACCGCCATGGCAATCGTCTTCTCCACGTCGGCGGCGCTCTCGTTCAGGTTGCCGATGATATAGCTGCCATATGATTCGATCCCGTTTTCCCTCAAAATTTCCACGGCGCGGGTAACGTCGGTCGCCTTGATGTTCTTGCCGAGGGAGTTCAGCGTCTCCTCATTGCCGCTTTCGATGCCGAGATAGACCGTTGTGGAGCCGGCGGCAGCCATCCTGGCGACCATGGCGGGATTTCTCACGATGGTATCGACCCGTGAAAGGTTCCACCATTTCAGGTCATAGCCGCGCTCGATGATCCCGTCGGCAATCTGTTCGACCCGCGGCGGCGCAAGGGTAAAGTTGTCATCCATGAAGCAGACGGCCCGAAAACCGTAACGGTTGTAGACCTCGTCAATCTCGGCCAGCACCGATCCGGCGCTACGGTAGCGCCACCCCCTGCCGAAAAAGCTTGAGGACGAGCAGAAATGACAGGCGCCGGGGCAGCCGCGACTGGTAACAATCGGTGTTATCGGACGGTCGGCCATGCTGGCCCGGTAGCGATGGAGATCCACCAGGTGCCGGGCCGGAAACGGGAGGGCTTCGACGTCAACCGGAGCGGCGGCGGGAGTCTCGATCAGGTGACGGCCATCCTTGACGATCAACCCCTCTACCGAGGCGACACTGTCCCGGTTTTGGAGCGCGGCCAGGAGGTTGACAAAAACGAGCTCCCCCTCCCCCCGGACGATGTAATCAACAGACCCGGTGGCAAAAATTTCCTCCGCCATGAATTGAGGGTGCGGACCGCCCAGCACCACGGGTCTGTCAAGTGCCGACACCCTCCGGGCGATCGCAAGTGCCTTGTCCGATCTCGTCGTATCGGCGGAAATCCCCACCATGTCGGCATTGCGGATATCCCGGTCATCCAGGCGCTCGCCATCGGCCGCCAGATCCTTAACAACCACATCGTGGCCAGCCGCTTCAAGGGTGGCGGCAACGTAGAGCAGGCCGATCGGGGGGAGGCTAAGGCCGAACGTGTTGAACACGCTCAGTGATGGCGGGTTTACCAGCAGTACCTTCATTTTTTACTTCCGGTCTTCCTTGTCTGGGCCGGATGTTCACTGAACTCATCTTCCCAGACCTGATCGGCTATCTCGGCATAGGAGCGGGAGTAGTCATCCATGCTCTCCGCCAGAACGGTAAAAATTTCGTCCGCCCCCTCATGGGTCGGATAGGCGCCCTCCGAGGCGAACAGCTCCCGCCCGGCCGCAGGCTGATCGATCAGCATGCAGGGACGCAGCAGGTTGTCATGCTCACCCTGCTTCGCACGGATCTTCCGGAAGAACTGGGAATCCAGAGCCTCATGGATGGTTGTCCGCCGGATATTATCAACGGCAAAATGGCAGAAGACACAAGGCTCGATGTCGCCGTTGGCATTGATATGAAAATACTTGCGCCCGCCGGCCAGGCAGCCGGAGATCATCGGCCCGTCGTTCCAGAAATCGATGAACAGCATCGGCTTGGAGGCACGATAATCGGCGACGGTGCGGCGCAGACCATCCCGCTGCTCGGGGGTGGGCATCAATTCGGGCTCGGGCTTGCGTCCGACCGGAACATAGGAAAAGAGCCACATCGCAAAGACCCCCTTCTTCAGCAGCATGTCGATGTAATCGCCATTGGTGATGATATCGGAGTTTTTGCGCGAATGGGTGAACGACCCGCAGAAGGAAAGCCCCCCCTCTCGCAGCAGGTCCATGGCATGCATGACCTTCTGGAAATGCCCGGCACCGCGGCGTTCGTCGGTTTCCCGCTCGTACCCCTCAAGCGAAAAGGATGGCATGACATTTCCGACCTCGGTCAGCTTCTCCACCATCTCTTCATCGATCAGACCGCCATGGGTAAAGACCAGGAAGGCCATGTCGCTGTGTTTCCTGAAGATCTCGAAAATGCCTTCCATGTAGAACGGCTCACCGCCGGAGATGACCGCGAAATAGACTCCCATCTCCTTCATCTGGAGCAGTACGGAATCGACCTCATCCAGAGAGAGCTCCAGGGACTTGTCATAATCACCGGCGTAGCAGCCGTAACAGTTGAGGTTGCAGCGCATCGTAGGGCTGATCACGACGGTGGAAGGGGGGTAATAGCCGTGCTTGTCGCTCCACTCCTTGCGCTTGTTGGTGCCGTTCAGCAGGTGATTGACCAGCAGGTTGCTGATCCATTTGTCGCGCTGGTTGGGGTGCAGGTCGCGCAGAATACGGCGGGGAAACTCGATACTCGGATGTTTGTCCCGCACCAGGCCGCGAATCCAGCGGATGCGCTCCTTGTAGTAGTCCTTCTTGGGAAGCATCTCCATCAGGTGGGTCATACGGACCAGTGTCTCATCCGATGAGCTGGTCGCCAATGTAAGGAGATAGGAGAGCACCTTTTCTTTGGTATAGTTTTTCAGGGTGTTGATCATTCGACTGAAGCCTCTTTACATGTTGCGTAGGAATGTCATGCTGATGTTTACCGTATCCCTGAATGGCCGATAATGGCTGGTTGCGCGGCCATCGGCAACCCTTGCGGCGACAGGAAGGGAACCGGCCGTAAAGCCGCTCTTCCAGGCCTTCAGCAGGATTTCCATCTCCATGGCGTAGCCGTTTGACTCCAGGGACAGGTTTTTCAATACGTCACGTGAATAATATCTGAAACCGGACTGACTGTCGGTGATCTCAAAACCGGTGCGTTTCCAGATGCACCAGACACCGACACGGTTCCAGAACTTGCGGAGCCCGGCCATCTGCTCGAACTGGGTATGGCGGGACGCAATCAGAATACCGAAATTGCCGCTTTGTGCGGAAGCGATCAGCCGTGGGATCGCCGCGACCTCATGCTGACCGTCGGCATCGATCGTGACCACACCGTCAAAACCGGATTCGAGCGCCCAGGCAAAGCCGGTTTTCAGCGCCGCGCCCTTGCCGAGGTTTCGCCCGTGCCGAAGCAGTGTAATCGGCAACTCCGACAGCAGAGCCGACGTAGCGTCAGCAGAGCCGTCATCGACCACCGCCACCGGCAGACCATGTTCCAGACACTCAACAACCACCGCCTGAATGGTTTTTTCGGCGTTATATGCGGGTATCAGGATGCATGCTGCCACTCGTCTACCATCTCCTTGAGAGTAATGAATCGGTAACGCCGGAAAAGTTCACTCAACCGGGGCGCCGCATCCGTTCTACCCCCGTAGGATACGAACCGTTTCAGCGGGGGCAGCTCAAGCCGCGGACCGGCAGGATCCACCTCACGGGGATGAAGATACAGCACGGCAGGGTGATGAACCCGGTTCAACTCCTCGATGGTCGCGCAGATCATCCGGAACGGAAAAAACCGGAACCCCCATCCGCCGCCGGTCGGCAGCTTGCCGATCAAGGAGCGGGTCACCATCGGCGGAATCTCCCACAGCCCAGCTCCTTCGCCCGGAAGACGGTAGGGGGTGCGGCTGCCGCGTGAATTGCCCACAAACGGAAGAGGATTGAGGCTCGAATCGTACCGGTACCCCTGTTCCCGCAGGATGGCAAAGGCCCAGCCGGTTTGCTCCGACAAAGACCATTGCGGCGCCCTGTAGCCATACGGACGCTGGCCGGTCTGTTCCACCAGTATCCGTTCGGTAAGCTGGAGCTCATCCCGAAACTGCTGCGGCGTCAAGTCCGGCACCAGGCGGTGCGAATAACCGTGAGAAGCGATTTCATGACCTGATGAACAGATCATCGGCGCCAAGTCCGGATCGTTTTTTGCCACGGAACCGAGCATGAAAAAAGTGCCCTTCTGTCCATGCTCGTCAAACAGGGCCAGAATTCTCTCCAGATTACGGCGAACACGCCACGAGCCGCGCGGAGGAACAACTCCTCCCCCGCCTGTCCCGCAGACATGGTACCAATCCTCCACGTCAACTGTTAAAGCGTTGTGCGTCAGGAAACACACTCCGATAAATGCCGGTAAAAGCAATGATTATTACATTACAAGCGATATCAAGTCAATACGCCTGTCCCCAATGAACAGGATCGTGCATGTAATTGTTACCGGCGCAGAAGGATCTTCTTAAGTTTTGTACCGAGCGCCGTTGCCACATCATTGACAACCAGTTTTCTATCCGTCAGCGATTTAAGATAAAAAGGGACAACGCAGCCGCAGCGATCACAATCGGCCTTGGGGCCAAGCATGCATGGTTCTTTCATAACCCCGTCCGGCCCCAGGGCAAAAGATTTTTCAGCAAAGGGACATCTGTCGGTGACCGTCCGCGCCCTGTCGGACTTCATCAGCCGAAGCGCACGTTCCGTATTGACGATAAAATCTCCATAAGCCTTCTTCATTTCTAGCAAAAGTTCGAGGATCCGGTCCTTTTCGTCCCACCCAAGCCACAGGGAGTCGTCAAGCCCCCTGACAGGGGTAAAAAAGCTGAATACCATGCTTCTGACCTTGGCGTTACCGTACCATTCCCGGAGAGAATCGGCAATCTCCAAGGAATTGGCGCTGGTGATGCAATAGGCGATGGTGATCTTCAGCCCTTCGGTTGCGGCGATGTTCTGCCTGATCGTATCGTAAAGACCGGGCTGGTTGCGCATCTTGTCGTGACTCTCTCTCCCCCCGTCAACGGAGATGTACCAGCTCACCTCTTTCCAGTCGGGGAGCGGCAGAGAGCCGTTGGTAGTCACGGTGTTGTACTTGAAGTAACGTCTCCCCAGGTCGATGAGCGGCAGGCGCAGGAGAGGTTCTCCCCCGACCCATGCACACTGGAAGGAACGCAAACCGTCCCCCTCCATGCTCTCGAACTTTTCTCTCCATTGCTCAAGCGACCACTCGGAAGAGTGGTCCTGTTCGAAAAAATAACAATGGGCGCAACGCAGGTTACAGCGACTGGTGACGTCGACCGAGCCAAAGCTGTTTTTGGGGATGCCGAAGAGGAAGAAACCGAATTGGGCAAGATTGTAGAGAGAGAAGAGCGGCTTGGGATGCCTGGGTGCAAATGTAACCTGCTGATGATCCATGAAACATCGCCTCATACCGAACTTATTATAATTGATCACCTATCCGGTAATATCTTCGGGTGCTGCCGGCTAAAAAAAAAGCCCATGTATCCAACCATGGGCTTTGATAATATCAGAAAAACGATCAAATTAATTATATAGTTTCTCTATAAAATCGGTTGACAACGTCGCCACTCTTCCGACAAAAGCCGGAAATTTACCTTCAAAGCCGCCAAGGTCCTGCGAACCGAAGAAACCGCCCGCTTCCTGGTCCTTAAAGGAAGCTAGTTCCTGACCTGTTTTGGCATCAATAAATTTACCGGTCATGACGACATTTACCTTACCGGAACCGAATCCAACCAATATGGTAAGCGCCCTGCTACCGGCATTAAATTCGTCGACGCTGGCATTATAAATCAATTCGTTGCCTTTAGGTTTTGCATTTATCTTGATGTGTTTAAATAACTTTCTTTTTTTTAACTCATTTTCTACCGTCGAAGTAAATATAGTGTTCAGCATCGGCTTCATATTAACAATCTTTGCTTTTTCTTCGTCATCGACTCTGGAGTATTCGGACTTTTCCATATCAAGGTTGTTGATAATTATGGTGTCATACTTTGAAAAACCTTTGTTCATTACTACATTCTCTTCACCCAGAATATCCGGCTTTGGCAATGCGCCATCCTCTGCATAGGCAAACGCCGTCAAACTCATCACAAGCAGCAAACTTCCGATAATCTTCTTCATGCTCCCCCCTTACCTTAAATTATAATTTCCTTTATATCGGATAATTAAGCACATTTTGTCAAACTATATCTGGGCTGAAATCGATACCTGAATACGCACCTGCTTTTCCGGCAGCTCAGTGCTTATCAGATAATTACGTACCCTCCGGATACCTTACAGAAACAAAAAACAATAGCCAAAACTTTTATTTTGCTTCAACCAATGAATATGGTCCAAGTGGTATCCCAACCCCTTCAGTATAAAACGCAAGCCTATTCGCCTGACGCGCCAAAGGTACGTATTTTGGGGCAGCCTTTGTTATTGCCGCGTTTACAGCCATAACTAACAGATTGCTGTTGCCGCTTTTAGGATTGTACACCATCTTTTGTTCGTGTTCCCACAGCGTTTCGCCCGTCTTACAGTCTTTGATCACATAATTCAGTTTAACATTAACAGTTGTCGTTAAAACAAGATATTGAGCATTCCACTCCTTGATCGTCACATAAAGAACCGAATCAGAGCCGAATAAATTGCAGATTTTCCCCGCAGGGGCTGAATTTACCAGAGTCGCATCCGACAAGCCTTCATCCTCAAGAATCCGTTTTACAAGATTCACAGGAAAAACATAGTATCCGCGCTCTGCAAGTGGTACGGAAATAGTAGAAAGAAAGTAATCAGGAGCGGTTACCTCCACACTTTCGTTGACCACCGGAACAATAAGGATTGAGGAAGGTTTTGCTGCATTAAACTTGCTCAAATCTTTTGGCTGAGTATGCACGCATCCAGCTAGGACCGACGACATCAACAGCACAAGTGTAATTATTTTCTTCATTTAAATTGCCCCCTTTTACTTCTGAAATGTGGTGACTGGCGACTCAGAATTAGTAGGGACTACGCCCTGACCCGGCTGTTTATCTTTTTTGCCACGCATTTGAGCATTCTGGATCATTTTGGCCATGAGCACTCGGGATTCTGGCCATTTGTCGTTTTCAAGTTTGAAATATTTGAGCGCCTCGGGAAAATTTCCTTTTTCGTACAAAGCAAAACCATATTCAGCATAAATTCCCGGAGGAACTTTGTTAGACTCCTCACCGCGTTCAATAACCTCCTTGAGGTCCTCGACAAACTGGTCGTACTCAGCAGGATTTTTGTAATGTTGATACAATTTGTTGTCATAATTATTCCAAGTGTAACGAGATGTCGGCGCACACCCGACAACTAAAAAGAGGGCACAAGTACTTAAAATCAAACTCCGAATGGACATAGTCACTCCTATTTAACTAAAATGGTTTTATGTTCGCTTTCAATAAATATTTTCTGTTCAAAAGTTGGCTTTCCAGCTTCCATAATTGAAACCTTGTGGGTGCCAGACTCGAGTTTCAACTGATTTGGCTCCATAAAATCAGCGGCTCTACCCATCTTAACGCCATCAACATAAAGTTCTGCCTGCTCACCAACTCCACTCACGGAGATACTTGGCCTTGTGTCGACTGATCGTACAGTTGTGACTGGCATTGCACAACCGGTAATAAATAAAGTACAAAAAATAAACTTTAACATTTTCACAGCCTTACCTCCTCAACAAATATAGCCTTTAGCAATGTCGGGTCCAAAATTCCTGAGACAACGACGCAAACAGAACCCTCGTTATTTTCATTATCTCCAAAAAATGCAGTAACCTTAACAGTGGCAACTTTTTTCGCAGGAAGATAGATATCAAGCCCTGATTGCCGACTTTTAATTTTCTGCCCAGAAACCATCACTTGGAGATTATCGCCAACCTTTAGCCCTTGCCGCTGACCACCGCTGATAAAGACTTGATCGCCCTGAACCTCCAATACATCGGTTTTCCAAGGGCGTTCCTCTAAAGAAGAAACCAGCTTGTCAATCATGTCAGAGATGGCGGCAGAGATGGCTCGGTCGTTGAGAGTTTCATCGTATTCGGCTCGACTGCCATACCCAGCTATTTCTCCCGACTCTGTATTTGCCTCGCCGGCACCGGTGGCGGAGAAGAATGCTTGCCCGGTTTTTACATCCACGATTCGTACATCCACTTTAGCCCTGGCAGTCTGTACCTTGGTACTACTTAAGAAGCCACTTTTACCTGTGATTGCTCTGCCGAATTCAGTAACTGACCCAATCACTAGCGCGTCCACGCCAACTAGGCCGGTATCGCCAGTAATGTCCTGTTCCTTTTGAATTTTATTTAAATCTGTTCTTTCAAATACGACAAAGTTATTAGATTTGATTAGTTTGCTGGCGAGCATGTCAGATGCCTGTTTACCGATCCGATCATAGTCCTGGTCAGTCATTAAGGCTCGACCATAATTTGATTCGTTGGTGAACCGGGCGATGGCAATTTTCCTCTTATAACGTTTGGCTGATGGCAGTTGACTCATTGTTTGAGCCTGCTGTAACTGGGCTTTAGGTGCAATTGGTTCAACAATGACTGGTCTTTCAGAAACAGTGGCGCATCCTGTGAATAAGACTGTTCCTGCAACCATCATTAGATAGCCAGATTTCTTCATGAAACCCTCCTTAGGTGACCTTTCCAACTTCTCTTTTTCCATTTGGCATATAACATGGCCGAGGCCATATATGGGTCGAAACATTGACTTAATAAATTGTCATTGTCAAATATTTATACTTAAGTCCTGATATACACGACAGCTTTTCCGGCAGCTCTGTGCTATAGATAATCACGCATCCTCCGGATACTGAATTTTGAAACGGTAAAATACATTTCCAAGCGGAGTATAAAGCAGTGAAAATAATCCTCCTGCACCCTTACGGCAGCAACTGGCTCAGCGGCATGAAAGACATCAGCACGGTATTCAACCTGATGCCGCCGCTGGGCATGATGAGTATGGCGGCCGTACTCGAACGCGCCGGCATCGACGTCGAAATCATCGACTGCTACGCGACGCCGATGCCGCTTGCCGAGCTTGTAGAAGAGGTCATCCGGCGCGGGCCCGACTGCCTGGGAATATCCACGACAACCTCCTCGTTCAACGAGGGGTATCGGATCGCCGCGGCGGTTAAGGAAAAAGCGCCGCAGATCTTCACCCTGTTCGGCGGCGCCCATGCCTGCACGATCGGTGCGCCGCTCCTTGATTCATTCCCGGCCATTGACTGCCTGGTGATCGGTGAAGGCGAAAACACCATGCTGGAACTGGCTCAAGCCGGCTTCAACGGGATCGGGCAGATTCCCGGCGTGGCGTACAGGGATGCAAACGGCTCCGGTGTATTGTCGCCGCCCCGCGAACTGATCAAGGACCTGGATGACCTCCCCTTCCCCGCCTACCACAAACTGCCCCAGTTCCCCCGGCGCTACAACCTGCCGCTCTTCAGCTACCCCACGGCTCCCAACACCAGCATCATCTCCAGCCGCGGTTGCCCCTATTCCTGCTCCTACTGCGACCGCTCGGTATTCAGCCGGGGCTTCAGATTCAACTCACCGGAGTATATCGTCGAGCATATGGCAATGCTTAACCGCGATTTCGGCATCAGGCACGTCTTCTTTTATGACGACCTGTTCACCTTTGACCGCAAGAGGGTGGCCGAGTTCTGCGAGATCAAGGAGCGCAAGGGGCTAAAGGTCACCTATAACTGCATCGCCCGCCTCGAACACGTGGACCCTGAACTGCTGGCGCTCCTCAAGCGCTCCGGTTGCTGGCAGGTAAATTTTGGTATCGAGTCGGGTGATCCAGAGATTTTGAAACAGCATCGCAAATTCTTCGGACTGGACGAGGTCGGACGCAAGCTGCGCATGGTGAAAGAGGCCGGCATGCGGGTCAAGGGGCTTTTCATGGTCGGCCTGCCGGGCGAGGACGAGACCGCGATCCGCCGCACGATAGATTATGCCCTGTCGCTGCCGCTGGACGAGATCAATGTCACCAAGTTCACCCCGTTTCCGGGCGCACCGATCTACAATACGATCAGGGAGCAGGGGGAATTCAATGAGGCCTGGGATTTGATGAACTGCATGAACTTCGTATTCGTGCCTCACGGCATGACCAAAAAACAGCTGGAAGATCTCTACGACGAGTTCATCCGCCGTTTCTACCACCGCACCCGCATCCACTGGGGCTACACTAAAATGCTCTGGAAATCGCCACACAGCATTTTGACCTTTATGCGGCACCTGCCGGAGATTCTTGCCTTCGAGATGAAACAAAAATGGTGACGCTGACTCATTGGAAAGCAGCCCTCCTGACCGTGGCGTTACTGACCCTTTCGATGACCTTGCCCGCGGCTGCGGAAACCCCGCTCTCCAAAGCGACCGGAGAATACGGCATCCTCACCGGTTACGGCATAACCCACAAATATTTTGGGGCGACCCGCACCCAGGTGCAGACCTGGGACGTCATTGCCCGGTTCGGCCGGTTTCTGTCGGATGAGGTCGGCGGAGGAAACTGGTATCAGGGGAGGCACCAGCTGCTGGTGGAACTGCCGTATCATATGGCGGTGGATCATGACGGCAGATCCATGGTGGGGGGATATCTGCTCGGAAGCTGGAGATTCACCGGCCTGAAGAATCCGCTGCCCTACGTCTTCGCCGGAGGAGGCCCGCTCTATGTCGATCTGGGGCTTCCGACCATGGGAACAAAGCTCTGCTTCAGCTATCAGGGGGGAACCGGATTGCAGTACTTTATGAACAGGAAGACCGCACTGAACCTGGAGTACCGATATCATCACATATCAAATGCGGGGACCGCCGAACCGAATGAACCGCTCAACTCCAGCAAGATACTGCTGGGAGTGTTGGTGTCTTACTGACACGCTTTCCTTCTTCTTTCCCCTTGCCACGCGCGCCAAAGCATTTATAATACCGCCTTATGATCCCCGAACTCCTCAAAACAAACCTTGAACATCGCGTTGCCGATGCGGTCACCAATCGCGAGGCTGCCGTCGATGTCATGAAAGAGCTGCAGCGCCATTATGGCTGGCTGACCGATGAAGCGCTCGAAGAGGCCTCGCAGCTGCTGGGCTTGTCGCCGCTCCAGGTTGAAGAACTGGCCACGTTCTATGAAATGATCCATCGCCGGCCGGTGGGGCGCCATGTCGTGCTTGTCTGCGATTCGATCTCCTGCTGGGCTTCGGGAGGTGAAACACTGCTGGAATCCCTCTCGCACTCTCTTGGAGTTGAGCCCGGCTCGACCACGGCTGACGGTGCTGTAACCCTGCTCCCCTGCTCCTGTCTCGGCAACTGCGGCGAGGCGCCCTGTATGATGGTCGGCGAAAAGCAGTATGGCCGTTTGACTCCGGAAACCGGGATGCGGATCGTAGCCGCCTTGCGGACCGGCGCCCCTGACCGTGGTTCCGCAAAACCACCCCTTGTCTGAATGATGCCGGAGTGCTATGGTGCCCTGTCGCAGCACGCCTCGACGAAGAGGACAACTACCTGTATTGAAAAGGAGAACACGATGAAAAGAAACGTTATGGCGGCAACGGTTGTGTTAAGCGTCTGCATGATGTCAACCGCTGTCTTTGCCGCGGCAAACAGTGGCGAGACAATTTTCAAGGCAAAATGCGCCTCCTGTCACCCGGATGGCGGTAACGTGATGAAGCCCAAGGAAACGATAAAAGGGATAAAAAGCTCCAAAAAGATCATCACACAGGTTCGCAAGGGAGGCGGCGGAATGCCCGCTTTCGATGACAAGGCCATTTCCGATGCCGACGCCAAGCTGCTGGCCGACTATATCATGAAAACCTTCAAGAAGTAGCCTGCGACGCCGGGGAGATGCTGATAGCCGTCTCCCCGGCGGCTCCCATCCATGGAACAGATCCTGCTCAAACATACCATCCCCGGACAATGCCTCTCATTTGACGAGTACCGTTCAGCCGGAGGCTTTGTGGCGCTGGCGCACGCGTTCGGCAACATGACGCCAACTGAAGTTCAGCAGCAGGTGATCGATTCGGGCTTAAGGGGCCGTGGCGGAGCCGGCTTTCCGACCGGGAAAAAATGGTCGTTCGTGCCGCGTGACCTGCCGGGTCCGCGCTACCTCATCTGCAACAGCGACGAAATGGAACCGGGCACCTATAAGGACCGCGTGCTGCTGGAGCGCAACCCGCACCTGCTGATCGAGGGGATGGCGCTGGCCTGTTATGCGCTCGGCGTGCAGCATGCCTTCATCTTCGTGCGCTACGGCTATGAGCAGGCCGCTGAAAATCTCCGCCGGTCGATTGCCGCCGCCGGCAGCTCCGGATTCCTGGGCGACAACATCATGGGGAGCGGTTTCAGCCTCGTGATCGACGTTCATCAATCGGCCGGACGTTATATCTGCGGCGAGGAAACGGCGCTGATCAACGCGCTGGAAGGAAAGCGCGCCACCCCGCGGGTCAAGCCGCCCTTTCCGGCGGTTAAAGGGTTATGGGGGCAGCCGACCGTCGTCAACAATGTCGAAACCCTCGCCAATATTCCTGCAATCATAAACGGCGGGCCGCTCTGGTGGAAAAGTACGGCGGCCACCCCCGAAGCCGCCGGCACCAAGCTGTTCTGCATCAGCGGACACGTTGTCAACACCGACTGCTTCGAACTGCCGCTCGGCATGACCCTTGGGGAGATTATCGACGGTCCTTGCGGCGGAATGCGCCCCGGCAGCCGTTTTAAGGCCTGCATTCCGGGTGGAGCATCAACACCGTACTTTACCGGCAGCCACATGGACGTACCGATGGATTTCGACCCGGTGGCAAAAGCCGGTTCGCGGCTCGGCACGGGCGGGATCATCGTCTTCGACCATACGACCTGCATGGTGGCGGCCACGCTCAACCTGATCCGTTTCTTTGCCCGGGAATCGTGCGGATGGTGCACCCCCTGTCGCGAAGGGCTCCCCTTCGTGCGGCACACTCTGGAACGGATCGAATCGGGACGCGGCGAGGCGCGCGACATCGACATCCTGCGAGAGCATGTCCGGATGCTGAATTACACCTTCTGCGCACTGGCCCCCGGCGCCATGGGCCCTGTTGACGGGCTTCTGACCCATTTCGAAGATGAACTGCTTGAACATATCAAGGGCTGCCCGTTCAAAGGGGCACGTACCTGCTGATGGTTCTCGCTCTTCGTACGGTCATTCTCCTGCTGGCCCTGACAACCACCTCTTTTGCCGTCACGGAGGTCCGCACCATTCCGACCCGGCCGGGCGTGACGATGGATGTTCTTGTCATGACGCCTGAAAGGCCCAGCCATCAAAATGCACTGATTATTTTCCCGGGGGGAAATGGAGCCGGATCGTTTAAAATGACCGATAGCGGCGTCGCCAGCGGCTGGAGTTTTCTGGTGCGTAGTGCCGATAATTTTATCGGGAGCGGCTTGTCGATATTCATAGTTGCTCCCCCCTCCGATCACCCTACCGGCTTGAGTACCGGTTTCCGTGAATCATCCGAGCATGCCGAAGATATCGCCTCACTGTCACGGTTTCTCGAACTGCAAGGGTATGAACGTATTTTTCTGATCGGCAACAGCAGGGGGACTCTTTCGGCGGCCTTTCTCGGCACGCGTCTCAAAGACAGTCATCTTAAAGGGATCATACTGACATCGACGCTGGAGTATGACAACTTCATGCGCTGGCTGCCGCTGGAACAGCTGCAGCTGCCGGTTCTGATGATTCATCATCGCGACGATGCCTGCCGGGTCAGTTCGTTTGAAGAAGCCAGAGCCACACAGGCAGCCCTGAGTAACATCACCACGGTGGATTTCACCGAAGTTACCGGTGGCGCATATCCACGTTCGGCACCCTGCGACAACCTGAGCACTCATGGCTTCTTCGGGGTTGAAGAAAAGGTTGTCCGGGTCATCTCCGACTGGATAGCGGGGCGCAAAACTCCGGACAGGATCGAGTAACCATTATGCCGAAGTTGATCATCGACACCATACCGCTTGACGTTCCCGAGGGGACTAACGTGCTGGAGGCTGCCCGCAGCATCGGGATAACCATCCCGCATTTCTGCTGGCACCCAGCCCTGGGCAAAGCGGGCGCGTGCAGGGTCTGCGCCGTCAAGATGCTTGAGGGACCGGTCAAGGGCATCCAGATGTCCTGCATGCTGCCGGCACAGGACGGCATGGTTGTCTCGACGACGGATGAGGAAGCGGTCGCCATGCGCCGCGCCGTCATCGAATGGCTGATGATCAATCACCCCCACGACTGCCCCGTCTGCGACGAGGGGGGCGAGTGCCAACTTCAGGACTACACGATAGCCGGCGGCCACGGCGTCCGCCGCTACGACGGCCCGAAACGCACCCACGTCAACCAGTATCTCGGCGAATATATCGAGCACGAGATGAACCGCTGCATCCAGTGCTACCGCTGCGTACGCTTCTATCAGGAGTACGCCGGCGGCACCGATTTCGGCGTGATGGGGCGCTCCGGCAGCATCTACTACGGGCGTCAGCAGGACGGGCAGCTCGAATCACCTTTCTCCGGCAATCTGGTCGATATCTGTCCTACCGGAGTCTTCACCGACAAGACCGCCCGTTTCCGTGCCCGCTACTGGGACTACGACATGGCCCCCTCGGTCTGCCCCGGTTGTTCGCTCGGGTGCAACACCGTCCCGATGGCGCGCTACCGGGAGCTACTCAAGATGACGGCGCGGCGCAACGATGCCGTCAACGGCTGGTTCATCTGCGATCGGGGCCGTTTTTCGAACGCCGCCGTCAATGCGCCGGATCGTCCCCGCCAGGCGCTTGTGGATGGTGAAACGGTCAGCATGTCCGACGCGCTGGATATCCTGTCGGAGCGGCTGAGCGAGTTTCTGGCATTGAACGGTCCGGACGCCCTGGCGGTGGTAGGTTCGCCGCGCATGTCCCAGGAAGGCAACATCATGGCAGCCCGCCTGCGTGAAGAGACCGGCATCGGCACGCTCTGCTACTTCGGCGACATGCTCCAAGCCGAGTGCGCCTTGGAGGCAACCTCGCTGGTGACGGCCGAGAATGCGGCTTCCCAGGACGACGTACGTCGTGCCGACCTGGTGGCGGTGCTGGAATGTGACCTACTGGACGAGGCCCCGATGATGGCCCTGGCGGTACGTCAGGCCTGGCGGAACGGGGCAAAGGTGTATGTGGTGGATGGCGATGCTCCCTTCCCTTCGGCTCCGCTCAGGGAACGATCACTGGGAACTGAAACGGGAACGGGAAAGGGAACTGAAAGTCAGCTGAACGGAGTCGAAAGTCGGCTGAGCGGAGTCGAAAGTCGGCTGAGCGGAGTCGAAAGTCGGCTGAGCGGAGTCGAAAGTCGGCTGAGCGGAGTCGAAGCCCTGCCTTTCGAATTTGTGCGGGTTACCGCCTTATCCGGTATCCCCTTCAACGAAGCCACGAACCCGGTTGTGATCTGTGGAGCAAACAAGAAGGGGCTGACCGGCATCCGGACCGCAGTTCCGGAGGGTGTGAAGCTGGCCTTCATCCTGGAGGGTCCCAACGCCTTCGGCTGTGCGCTCCTGGCCCGCGAGCAGGGAGCGGTATCGTTCTCTGAGGCGCTGGCAGGCGGCAGGATCAAGGGGGTCATCGCTCTGGAAGCGGATCTTCCGGCCGATCTGCCTCCGGACATCCGGGTGCTGGCAGCCGCCGACTGGCTGCCGACACACCTGATCGGGCGGGCCGAAATAGCCCTGCCGGTCACCTCCTGGATCGAGATGGACGGCACATATGTCAACAATGAAGGGCGCGCCCAGCGCTTCAAAAAGGTGATGGAACCGGGACTGCCGATCAAAGGTCTCTCCCCTGAACTGCACCCGTCGCGAATTCATCGCCATGACGCTCCGGGTGGAGACCTGTTACCCTCCTGGAAGATCTTGTCGGGGCTGCTGGAGCGGTTGGAGGATGACCGGAGCGGAGAAGTCCGTTTTGGCGAGAGGTGGAAGTTCCTCGCAGCGCTTGATGCGGAGAGTGGTGGAATCATGGTCTACGAAAGGAACCGGACAGAGTGAAAACAGCAATATTGATGATGGCCCACGGCAGCCGCATTGCGGAGGCCAATGACGCCGCCCGCGAAGTCGCGGCGATGGTGAAGGAGATGACCGGCTTCGAAATTGTCGAGGTTTCGTTCCGCGAGATGCATGAGCCGAACATCCAGCAGGGGATCGCCGCCTGTGTAGAGAGGGGCGCCGGGCGGATTCTGCTGATGCCCTATTTCCTCTTCATGGGCGCCCATGTCCTGCACGATCTTCCGGAGGAGATCGCCGAAGCGAAAAAACGGTATCCCGACCTCCAGATGGAGATGGGGGGGCACCTGGGGGCGCACCGCAAGCTGGCGGAGATCGAGGCCGAACGGATCGGCGAGTCGCTTGAAAGGCTGGGGTGGCGCTGATGGACTCGCTCGGCATGAAGCCCGAAGAGATCGAAACCGAATCATTTCGCATCATCGACCTTGAAGCGGGTGATCATGGGTGGCCCGGGCCGGAATGGCAGGTCGTGCGCCGCGCCATCCACACCAGCGCCGACTTCGAGTATGCCCGGTCGATGGTGTTTTCGGAGGACGTCGTTAATAGGGCGGTCGCGGCCCTTAAGAGAGGCGCCGGCATCGTCACCGACACGAATATGGCCCTGGCCGGTCTCAGCAAGCCCCGCCTGATCACCCTTGGCTGTCCGCTCTCCTGCCACATCGCCGATCCGGACGTTGCCGAACAGGCGCGAAACGAAGGGATCACCCGTTCGATCGCCGCGATGCGCAAGGGGGTAGCCAACCCGGACAACCGGATCTTCGTGATCGGCAACGCCCCGACGGCGCTGTTCGAACTGCTCCGGCTCATTGAAGCCGGTACCGCAAAGCCGCTGCTCATTATCGGCCTGCCGGTCGGCTTCGTCGGGGCGGAGGAGAGCAAAAACGCCCTGGCCTCGGAAAGCCACGGCATCCCTTTCATAACCAACATCGGGCGCAAGGGAGGCTCGAACGTGGCCGCCGCCGTGGTGAATGCGCTGGCCATTTTGGCCACGAAGCACTGACATAACAAGATGGCCAACATCATCCTACTGGCGGTCTGTCTTCTGGCGGGGATCGGGCTCAGAAAGACGGGACGATTTCCCGCAACGACCCCGGCGGCGCTGAACGGCTTTATCATTCATATCTCGCTGCCGGCCCTGACGATCCTGCATATCCACAACCTCACGATCGATTCATCACTGCTCCTTCCGGCCGGCATGGCCTGGCTGCTGTTCGGCTGTTCCTGGCTGATCTTCGGAGCCGCCGGAAAACTGTTCAAACTCGACAGAGGGACGGCGGGCGCACTGATACTGGTCGCCGGGCTGGGGAACACCTCCTTTGTCGGCCTCCCGATGATCGAGGCGTATTTCGGCAAGGAGTTTCTGGGAATCGGCATAATCGCCGACCAGCTCGGTTCCTTCATGGTTCTCTCGACGCTCGGCATTCTTGTGGCGACGCTCCATTCGTCGGGAAATGTCACGCCGCGCCAGATGGCCCGCAAGATCCTGCTCTTTCCACCCTTCCAGGCGTTGATCCTGGCGCTGCTGCTGCGGCCGCTTCCGTTTCCGGAGTGGAGCGTCCAGATC
>WNGR01000381.1_pt1 | contig 52053 bp, 38 predicted proteins | sample 5407581 | NCBI WGS metagenome assembly WNGR01 (sample SAMN13153383, study PRJNA577476) | soil metagenome | isolation source: 80 cm soil or saprolite under Garry oak tree replicate 2 | place: USA:California | collected 2016-06-15 | reverse complement strand
CGTTATACGTCGGCATGCCCCACGGCGTGCACGCATAATTCCGCTTGCCCATCAGAAATTCCAGGAACAATTTCGATTGATTGAACTGCCAGCTCTTTTCCCGGTTTGAAAGAATGGCCCGGAACAATCTCCGCGTCCGCGCGCGTCCCAGAAAATGCTTCTGATCCGGCGCTTTTTCATACGAATAGCCGGGCGACAGCATCATTCCTTCCACGCCCAGCTCCATCATTTCGTCGAAAAATCCGCGCACGCTCTTTGGGTCGGCTCCATCGAACAACGTCGTATTTGTCGTCACGCGGAATCCGCGCTTGATCGCCTCGCGTATCCCTTCAATCGCTTGCTCGTAACCGCCTTCGCGGCACACCGAGAAATCGTGATGTTCCTTCTGCCCGTCCACGTGCACGGAGAAGGTCAAATACTTGCTCGGCGTAAAAAGGTCCAGCTTTTCCTTCAGCAGCAGCGCGTTCGTGCACAGATAAATGTATTTCTTCCGCGCGACCAACCCTTCCACAATCTTGTCGATCTGTGAGTGCATCAGCGGCTCGCCGCCCGGAATCGATACCATCGGCGTGCCGCACTCATCCACGGCCTTAAAGCATTCCTCCGGAGAAAGCTCCTGCTTCAAAATGTGCGCTGGATATTGAATCTTTCCGCAGCCCGCACAAGCCAGATTACATTTGAACAGTGGTTCCAGCATCAGCACGAACGGATATTTCTTCCGCCCCGCCACCTTCTGCTTCAAAACATAGGTCGCAACCGTCCACATCTGTGAAATAGGTACTGGCATTTCGCTCCTGCAGCCGCTAAAACTCAAATTGAACAGGGAAATCCCGCGATTCCCTCAGACCTTAACATTTTACCTGACGCATGGCCCTTTTGCCTTCTCCTATTTCCCGCTCCTGTTTCGATGCAATTCACCCGATTCCAGTGGCATTCCGCGTGCCCCTAGCGCAGGGCAGGGTCTCCGCCCTGCGCCTTTTCTCTTCACGGGAGTAAACTCGCTACACTGCCCTCGACGACGCCCATGCCTCGCGAAAACCTCAATTCGCTCTTCCGCGATTTCGAACGCTTCCAGCGCGACCGCGCAATCGTCTATTCTCACGGTTATCGCCACAGTTCTTGGAGCTACGAAAAACTCGCCGCAGCCGCACTGCTCTTCGCCAACGCCCTGAAATCTCGCGGCATTCGAACCAACGACCGCATCCTTCTCTGGGCTGCAAACTCCGCCGAATGGGTCGCCGCCTTCTGGGGCTGCCTCCTCTTGGGCGCGGTCGCAGTCCCCATGGACGATTCCTCTTCCCCGGAATTTGCCTGCCGCGTCGCCCGCGATTCTCAAGTCAAACTGATCGTCGCTTCTCGTTCCAAGCCTCAACTCGACCCCGCCATTCCTCTCCTCGTAGTGGAGGATTTACCCGGCAGCGCCTCGAACCACCGCGTTTTCGCAAGCCAAACTGTTCCTCGTGAAACACCCAAGCCATTCTTCGAAACCATCGCCGCCGAACCGCTCGCCCGCCAGCACATCGCAGAGATTCTCTTCACCTCCGGCACGACTGCCGAGCCTCGCGGCGTCGTCCTCACTCATGGAAATTTTCTCGCCAACCTCGAACCCATCGAGCGCGGCGTTCGGCCGTACCTCAAATACGAGCGCCTTCTCCACCCGCTTCGCTTTGTTTCCCTCGTCCCCCTCAGCCACGTCTTCGGACAATTCATGGCGCTCTTTGTTCCCCCGCTTATCGGCGCAACCGTGGTTTTCGAAAACTCCAGCAATCCCGCCGAAATCCTCCGCACCATCAAGCGCGAACGCGCCACCGTTCTCATCGCCGTCCCGCGCATGCTCGATCTCCTCCGTTCCACGATCGAACGCGAAATCGATTCTCGCGGCTGGCGCTCCTGGTTCGATTCGAACTACTCCGTTCTAGCGAACCAGCCCTTCCTCCGCCGCGCTTGGCGTTTCCGCCGCATCCATCGCCTTTTCGGCTTTCGCTTCTGGGCGTTCATCTCCGGCGGCGCAGCGCTCGGCTCGGACACCGAACTTTTCTTCAAACGCCTCGGCTTTGCTGTCGTGCAAGGCTACGGCATGACGGAAACCGCCTCACTCATCAGCCTCAATCATCCGTTCAGCGCGACGGAAGGCTCCGTTGGCAAAATTCTTCCCGGCCGCGAATTCCAACTCGCCGCCGACGGCGAAATCCTCGTTCGCGGCGAAAACGTCTGCACAGGTTACTGGGAAAAGGGATCTCTTCGGCAAACCTCAGATGAAATCGGCGGCTGGCTGCGCACAGGCGATCTCGGCGAACTCGATTCGAATGGCAATCTCAAATTCCGCGGCCGCAAAAAAAACGTCATTGTCACCGCCGCCGGCCTCAACATCTATCCCGAAGACCTCGAGGCCGCGCTAAAAAAGCAGCCCGCCATCCGCGATGCCGTCGTGATTCCGCTCGATCGCAATGGCAATGCCGAACCCTGCGCGGTTCTTCTCTTAAATCAATCGACGATGAATGCTACGGCCATCATCAGCGCCGCCAACGCCACGCTCGCCGGCTACCAACAGATCCGGACCTGGCTCGTTTGGCCCGAGCCAGATTTTCCTCGCACACCCACCGGCAAATCACGCCTCGCCATCATCAACGCTCGCGCCTCCGAACTCCTTAATCTAAGGTCGAGCTTCCGCCGGCCCCCTTCGACTTCCGTCTCAAACCAAGTCGACCCGTTTGCCAAGCTCAATTCCTCAACGTCGTTGAACTCACTATCCTCCCTCGATCGCGTGGAACTTCTCTCTGCCCTCGAACACCGCTACAACATCGAACTCAACGAATCCGCCTTCTCCCAGGCAAAATCCGTCGCCGACCTCGAAACGCTTATCGCGCAACCCGCCGCACAAAGTTCCCCTTCCAACTACCACTACCCCCGCTGGACTCTGCGCGAACCCATACGCCTCGCGCGCCTTTTCATTTATTACGCGCTCGTCTGGCCCGCCACACAGCTTCTCGCTCACCCGCGCATCCTCGGCCGCCACCATCTGCAAAATCTCAGCGGACCCGTCATCGTCGTTTCGAATCACATTACTCGTCGTGCCGATATCGGGCTCATCCTCGCCGCACTCCCTGCGCGATTCCGTCATCGCCTCGCCACTGCGATGGGAGGCGAATCCCTAGGCCGTATGCGAACTCCGCCGACAGAATGGTCTTTCGCCAAGCGTTGGGCCTACCAGCTCGGCTACGTCCTCGTCACCGCGCTTTTTAATGTCTTCCCGCTTCCAAAATTTTCCGGTTTCCGTCAAAGCTTCCGCTTCGCCGGCGAATCCGCCGACCGCGGCTATTCCGTTCTCATTTTCCCGGAAGGAGAGGTCAACAACTCGGCCGACGGCCACATGGCCCCGTTTCAAGCCGGCATCGGCCTGCTCGCACAAAATCTCGCCTTACCTGTTATTCCTATGCGCCTCGACGGCGTCTGGCAAATGAAGCGCGAACATCGCCGCCTCGCCCGCCTTGGCGAAATCACAGTCCACATCGGCGCGCCCATCACGTTCCCACCCAACACTCCCGCCGACGAAATCACCCGCCATCTCGAGTGCGCGGTTCGTTCCCTGTAGCCTCGGGGATATTCCGCAGCCTTTTTGAATCATCTCCCCTTACGGCTGCCCCACCTGATGCACTCTCGCAACCACGCCAGTCGAATATCGCGCCACGTACAACTCTCCCGCCTGATCCCGCCCAAAACCCGCCAAATCACCGCCCGCCGTGTTCAACAAAAATGTCCTCGTCCAGCTCTGACCGCTTTGCGTCAACGACCACACTCGCCCGCTGATAAAATCGCCAAACACATACGCTCCAGCGAGCGCGGGCATTTTCGTTCCGTGGTACACATGCCCGCCGATCACTGTCTCGTCTCCTTGCGATCGGTCATAATCAAAGATCGGATCCGTCAGCGTATTGCCGGTCTGCGTGCACGCGGTAGAGAACGGATGCGTACCTTCCCGGAGATTCCATCCCATGTTCGAGCCGCCTTGTTGCGGCGTCAGCAGGTCTACTTCTTCAAAGCTATTCTGCCCCACGTCACCAATCCACAAATTTCCGTTTGCGCTGTCGAAGGAAAACCGGAATGGATTCCGTAATCCGTAGAGCCAGATTTCGCCCCGCCCCGTTTTCCCCACAAATGGATTGTCCAGAGGCAGCGCATAATTCAGACCGGGTGCGGCCGTGGAGTCCACATCAATCCTCAGCATCTTTCCCAGCAGCACATTAATGTTTTGCGCGTTGCATTGCGGATCGCCCGCGCTTCCGCCATCGCCCAGCCCGATATACAAAGATCCTTCCTTTCCAAACGCCAGCCCTCCACCGTTATGATTCGCAAACGGCTGGTCCACCGTGAACAAAATATTTTCCGTCGTCGCGTCTGCGAAATTTGCATTCGTTGCGGACGCCGTGAACTCCGCAATCACCGTCTGCAGTTGCCCGCCGATCGTGCGCGTGTAGTTCACAAAAAATCTTCGGTTCTGCGCGTACATCGGATGGAAGGCCAACCCCAGCAATCCCGTCTCGCCCCCGCTGGTGAATCCGCTCTTCCCCGTCACGTCCAGAAATGGACTCGTGACTCGCGTTCCGTCGCTTCGAATGATCTGAATCCGCCCGCCTTGCTCCACCACAAACAATCTGCCGCTTCCATCATTCGGTTGCTCGACATCTTCTGGATTTGTGAATCCCGTCGCCACGGACACTAGGTCAAAGGTCGCATTCGGTGTCGGCGTAGGAGTCGGCGTTGGCGCTGGGCTGGAACTGTATCCTCCGCTGCATCCGGCTTGCCCAGTGAGGATCAGCCACATACTCAAGACATGAACAAGAACTTTGCGCTTTGACCTGTCGTCACGAATCCTCACGGGGAACCCCCTGACAATGGTTCCCATCTTGCTCCCGCACATAGTCGCGGTCTACCGGCTTTCTATTTGCCATGGCGCATCAGTCGGAATGTTTCTTCGGTGTGTCACCAAAATGTCACGCAGCGGCAAATTTTCCGTTTTTCCAACATTCCCGGGCCATCGCGCAGGAACGAACTCATTTTCTAAGAAGCGCTCGCTAATTTTTTCCTCATGAAAATCGTCGCCTGCAGATTCTCGTTATATCTATCGCACACTTCATACCCGTTCCGTTCATACAAACGCGCCGCCTTCGCCATTTCCTCCGTCGTGTCCAAATAAATCCATGCATATCCTGCTTCGCGTGCAAACCGCTCCGCCGCCGTCAGCAATTTCTGCCCAATTCCTCGCCCGCGAAACTTCTCCCGCACATACATTCTTTTAATTTCAGAGCATGGCGGCCCCTCAGGAAATCCATCCGGTAGCCGCAGTCTCCTCAATCCAACACAGCCCGCCAACTCACCGTCGATGCGCGCGAGCCACAATCCTTTCCCCTCACCAAAATATTCGTTTACAAATTTTCGCTGATCCTCGCGCGACATTACTCCAACCGTTTCGAAGTACTCTTCAACTAAAACAAACCCCGTCTCCGCTTCCGCAGCGCTCGCCCGCCAAATTTCAATCACTGGTATTTGTGATTTCACGGCATCCAGTCTTACTCATTCCTCCCGCAGAGAAACCTCCATTTTGGTCACTTCTGCGTTCAGCCTCTTCCGTTGACTTGCCCATCCGCTACTGACTAGAATTGCGCTCCAATGCCGGATTCTCCCACCTTGATCGGCCGCACGATTTCGCATTTCCGCATCGTCGAAAAACTCGGCGGCGGCGGAATGGGCGTTGTTTACAAAGCGGAAGACACCAAGCTCCACCGCTTCGTCGCTCTCAAATTTCTTCCTGAGGGCATCGTCGGCGATCGGCAATCACTCGAACGTTTCCAGCGCGAAGCGCAAGCCGCCTCCGCTCTCAATCACCCGAACATCTGCACCATTTATGAAATCGGCGAAGAAGACAGCCATCCTTTCATCGTCATGGAATTTTTGGACGGCCAGACCCTCAAGCACGCCATCTCCGGTAAGCCGCTTCCTCTCGACGAAACTCTGGCCTTCGCTATTCAGACTGCTGACGCGCTTGACGCCGCTCACTTGAAGGGCATCATTCATCGCGACATCAAGCCTGCCAACCTCTTCATCACTTCTCGTGGACAGGCAAAAATTCTCGATTTTGGTCTCGCTAAGACCCTTCCCGCCAAATCTGCCGTCTCTGGCGAAACAACCACCGGCGGCCCTCAAGACAACGACCACACAGTCGATGAAGCCCATCTCACCAGCCCCGGAACTACTCTCGGCACCATCGCCTACATGTCGCCCGAACAGGCACGCGGCCGTGAGCTTGACGCTCGCAGCGATCTCTTCAGCTTCGGTGTTGTTCTCTATGAAATGTCTACTGGCCGCCCCGCATTTGGCGGCAACAGTTCCGCTGAAATCTTCGATGGCATCCTCAATCATTCGCCGCTCGCTCCCATCCGGCTCAATGCCACGCTTCCTACCGAGCTCGAACGCATCATCAACAAATCCCTCGAAAAAGATGCGGCGCTTCGCTACCAGCACGCTTCCGACTTGCGTTCCGATCTCCGCCGCCTCAAGCGCGATTCTGATTCCGGCCGCTCCGTGCCAACCCCAAGCGGAGTCAACCCGAGTGCGGCGCCGAGTGTTGTTGTCGGCCGGGAGTCGACAAAGTCCTCTGCAACTTCGACGACCGTTCCTCCCAAGTCAAACCGCGGCCTCATCATTACCCTCGCCGTTGTCCTTCTCGCCGCACTCGCCACAGGCTTGTACTTCTGGCACGCCCGCGCTTCCGCCAAACTCACCGACAAAGATTCCGTCGTCCTCGCTGACTTTACCAACACCACCGATGAATCCGTGTTTGATGGCGCTCTTCGTCAGGGCCTTTCCGCTCAACTGGAGCAATCTCCATTTTTGAATCTGATCTCCGACGAGCGCATCGCTCAGACGCTCGTCTTGATGGCCAAGCCGAAAGACGCCCGGCTGACACATGAAATTTCCAGTGAAATTTGTCAGCGCACTGCCAGCGCCGCCACCATCGAAGGTTCAGTATCCAGTTTGGGAAGCCAGTACGTTCTCGGAATCAAAGCCCTGAATTGCCGCACCGGCGATTTGCTCGCAGAAGATCAGGTCACCGCCACCGGAAAAGAACAAGTACTCAAGTCTCTCGGCGAAGCCGCTTCGAAAATTCGCGAAAAGCTTGGTGAATCGCTGGCCTCGGTGCAGAAGTACGACGTTCCACCGGAGAACGTCACCACGTCCTCTCTCGAAGCTCTTAAGTCCTACAGCCTTGGCTACCAGATGCAGATCGTCAAGGGCGACTTTCCCGCAGCGATTCCTTTTTTCGAGCGCGCCGTCGGCCTGGATCGAAACTTCGCCATGGCTCATGCCCGCATGGGCACCTGTTTCGGCAATCTCGGGCAAACGACGCGATCCGCGGAAAGCACCCGCAAGGCTTATGATCTTCGCGAACGTGTGAGCGAGCGCGAGCGGTTCTACATCACCTCTCACTATGAGGGCTACGTCACCGGCAACCTCGAAGCTTCCCGCAAGATCTATGAACTCTGGGCGCAAACCTATCCTCGCGACGATACCCCGCCGACGAATCTCGCCGTCCTTTACATCGCTCAAGGCGACTTCGAAAAAACTCTCCCCGCCTCTCGCGAATCTCTCAGGCTTACTCCAGGCAGCGGCTCAGGCTACGCCAATTTGGTGGATGCCTACCGGCTTCTTGCCCGACCTGAGGAGGCCAAAGCGACTGCCCGCGAAGCCCTGGGACATCAACTGGATTCCCCGTACCTTCACAATCCGCTCTACCTCATTGCCTTTCAGCAGGGCGACTCCGCCGCGATGGAACATGAGGCTGCGCTGGTCATGGGGAAGCCGGGTGTCGAGGACGTCATGCTGAACCTGCAATCGGATACCGCTGCGTATGCCGGGCATTTCGCCAAAGCCCGTGAAATCACCCATCGCGCTTCCGACTCTGCCGAGCGCGCCGATGAGAAGGAGACCGCCGCCTCATATCTCGCTTCCGCCGCCCTCCGTGAAGCGTTGGCGGGCAATGCCCGCCAGGCAACGCAATTCGCCCTCGCAGCTCTCGGCTCTTCAAACGGCAAGGACGTTCAAGCCATGGCTGCCATCGCTGTTGGCCTCAGCGGTGATGCAGGCCGTGCGCGGCGAGCCGCCGATGATTTGGCCCGCCGTTTTCCCGAAGATACGCTGGTGCGACTCGAATACTTGCCCATGATTCGTGCCGCCGTTTCTCTCGGTGCCGGCTCTGCCGGCGCGGCCACGGCCCTCCAGGACCTCGCGCCGACTACTGTCTACGAGAGTGGTAATACCAATGGGTCCGGCACTTTGAACTTCTATTTGTACCCGGTTTACTTGCGCGGAATCGCGTACTTGGCGGCAGGTCAGGGCCCCGCAGCAACGATCGAGTTCCAGAAAATTCTCGATCGTCCCAGTGTCGTTTCGAACGAGATCATTGGCGCCCTCGCCCACCTCGGCATGGCCCGCGCTTATTCACTCTCCGGTGACCAATCCAAAGCTCGCACCGCCTACCAGGATTTTCTCGCGCTTTGGAAAGACGCCGACCCCGACATCCCCATCCTCAAACAAGCCAAATCCGAATACGCCTCCTTGCACTAATCGGTCTCCCCCGGTTTCGCTTCTAAAATCCCCAGGCCAATTCCCTTTGACAAACTATTATTAGTATGATATATATGCATGTGTTTACTCCGAACTGGCATCCATCCTCAATGCTCCTCTAAGGATTGAAAACACAGGTACTTTCAGTCGCGTTTTTCCTATATTTAGGAAACCTGCATTTGTAACTCCTTTATTCCCCCTACTTACGAAAAACACAGGGGTGGGGTCCGCCGCCCCTTCCCCACGCAGCACGAGACTCGAAACGCCAAATTTGCGCTCGCAACTCCATCCGCCGTTCTATGGCACAATCATTCGTTGAAGGTCTGATCCCATGGCACACCGAACCACTCTCGAAGCCGAACGCCCCGCGAAATCTTCCAAGGCTGCCAAACGCTCCGCCAATGGCTCTGCCTCATCCGCAAACCGCGAGCGCATCTTCGAAGCTTTCCGTCGCTGGGGCTATCTCGAGGCCAATCTCGATCCGCTGGGCTTTCTCGAACCGCTAAAATCCCCTGACCTGGCTTTTTCCGGGCGCGATGCGGATGCCGCTCGCCAAATCTACTCCGGTACCATTGGCGCCGACTTCATGCACCTCCTCGAGCCAGAGCGTCGCCGCTGGATTGCCGAACGCATGGAATCCCCGGCGCCTGAATCCGATCGCGACGTAATTCTCACGCGCCTCGTTCGCGCCGATTTGTTTGAACAAGTTCTTCAGTCGCGTTATCTCGGCACCAAACGTTTTTCTCTGGAAGGCGTTACCGCCCTCATTCCCCTGCTCGATTCCATTCTCGATGCCGCGGGCGAGCACGGCGCAATCGAATCCGTCGTGGCCATGAGCCACCGCGGCCGCCTCAACGTCATGGTCCACACCGCGTGCAAGACTCCGCATGAAGTTGTCGCCGGTTTTGAAGACGTCGATCCCCGCAGCGTCCTCGGCGCTGGCGATGTTAAATATCACGTTGGCGCAACTGGAACGTTCCTCACTGCGCATGGAAAAGAAATTGGTATCCACCTCGTATCCAATCCGAGTCACCTTGAAGCCGTAGATCCCGTCGCCGTCGGCCGCGCTCGCGCAAAACTCACGCGCTATGCAGGCGGCAAAACGGAATTCGACAGCAACAAAGTCGTTCCGATCGTTATGCATGGAGACGCGGCTTTCGCTGGCCAAGGAATTTTTGCCGAAACGCTGAACTTCGCGGACTTGAAGGCTTACACCGTCGGCGGCACGATACAGATTATCGTCAATAATCTGATCGGCTTCACCACGCGGCCAGTGCAAGAACACTCTTCCCGCTTCGCTGCGGATCTTGCGAAACGCCAGAATGTGCCCATTTTTCACGTCAATGCCGAAGATCCTGACGCCGTTGTGCGTGTCGGACAAATCGCAGCGGATTATCGCGCGACGTTCGGCAGCGATGTGGTGGTGGACCTAATTGGCTATCGCCGCCACGGTCACAGCGAAGTCGACGATCCAACCATCACTCAGCCGCGCCTCTACGAACGCATCAAAAATCATCCGCCGCTGTGGAAGCTCTACGCAGAGCGCGTCGGCGTCGACGCGGCGAAAACGGTTGCAGCTGTCCGCGCAGAATACGAAATCGAACAAAGCAAAGCCGGCCAACTGAAGAAGAATCCTCACCTTCGCCAGTTGCCGCCGTACTGGTCCACATTTCATCGCGGAAAGTTTCGTCCTGAATACGAAGTGGAAACCGGGGTTTCGGCTGACAAACTCGCGGAAATTACGGACGCGCTGGTGCGTGTTCCGGACGGATTTCACGTCCATCCGAAAATCGTCAAATTGCTCGAACAACGAGCGGAAATGGGCCACGGCAAACGAGCTATTGATTATGGTTTTGCCGAAGCGCTCGCTTTCGGTTCGCTCTTGCTTGAGGGCACGCCGCTCCGCCTTACCGGCCAAGACACGCAGCGCGGCACATTCAACCAACGCCACGCCGTACTTGTGGACACCGAGTCCGAAGAGACTTACCTTCCCCTTGCGAATCTCGCGCCCGGTCAGCCTTTCTGTGAAATTCACAACTCTCCGCTCTCTGAAGCTGGGTGCCTCGGTTTTGAATACGGTTTCAGTCGCGACTATCCCGAAGCTCTCGTTTTGTGGGAAGCGCAGTTCGGAGACTTCGTCAACGGCGCGCAAGTGATCATCGACCAGTTCATCAGCGCGGGTGAAGATAAGTGGGATCTCCCTTCCGGCGTGGTCTTGCTGCTTCCGCACGGCTTTGAAGGCCAGGGTCCCGAGCATTCAAGCGCTCGCCTGGAACGCTTTTTGCAGCTTGCCGCGGAAGAAAATATGCAAATCTGCCAGCCTTCGAGCGCGGCGCAATACTTCCACATGCTCCGTCGCCAGGCGCGGCGCCCGTGGCGAAAGCCCCTAATCGTATTCACGCCGAAAAGCATGCTTCGACATCCTGAGGCTTCCTCAAATCTCCACGATCTTACGCAGCCACACTTCTTGCCCGTGGTTCCCGACCGAGAAATTACCGATGCAAAGCATGTTTTGATTGCAAGCGGCAAAGTCGGCCACGAATTGAAAGCTGAACGCCGCAAGCGGAAGGATACCAGTACGGCGATCCTGTTCCTGGATCAGCTCTATCCGCTTCCGCGTCCGGAAATTGCCGCGGCGCTCGATGCCCACCCGCACGCTCGCGAAGTCATCTGGGTTCAGGAAGAGCCCCGCAACATGGGCGCGTTTTTCTACGTAATGCCTCGCCTGACTCAGCTCGTGCAGGAACGCGGCCTCAGTCTTCGCTCCGTCAAACGTTCCTCGAGTGCCAGCCCGGCCACCGGTTCTGCGAAAGCGCACGAGCTAGAGCAAAAAACGCTGCTTTCTCTGGCATTTACAACCGCCTCGGGCCGTTAGATTTCTCGACTGGGGCGGTGGGTCGGGACGGAGGTAAGCCGAAAAATGGAAACTTTTTCGCTCTCGCATATTCATCATTCATTCACATTCATGTAAACGTCTCGTTACGCACGACTTGTAACATTTGGCCTGGCCTTATGTTACGACCCGTTAACGGGACTCTAAATCAGAAAGCCGCCTACCGCATTTCGCCCGGCTGCGATAAACTTCTGCCCAGCCAACGATCGGTACGCTCCACCCGAATGAAACGCATCCTGATCATTGAAGACGACCGCGACATCGTAGAACTGGTCCGTTACAACCTCGCGAACGAGGGGTTTCAGGTGAATGGTGCAAATGATGGCGCCACCGGCCTGAGCACTCTCAAAAAGTCTCCGCCCGATTTGCTCCTGCTCGACCTGATGCTGCCGAAGCTTTCCGGGCTCGATATTTGCCGTGAAATTCGCAAGGACGAATCCTTGAACCGTTTGCCGATTTTGATGCTGACGGCGCGCGGCGACGAAGCCGACCGCGTGGTGGGATTGGAAATGGGCGCGGACGATTACGTCACGAAACCGTTCAGTCCGCGCGAACTGATCGCACGAGTAAAAGCCTTGTTACGGCGAGCGGAGCCCGCCGTGGACGCGCCACGCACCATTGAAATTGGTAAATTGTCGATCGATCCGGCGTCCTACCGCGTAAGTTACTCTGGAAAAGCAGTACCTTTAAGTACCCTTGAATTTCGCCTACTCTACTACCTGGCGTCGCGCCCGAACCGCGTGTTCACCCGCGATCAGTTGCTCGACGCCGTGTGGGGAACAGACCGCTTTGTGACGCCGCGCAGTGTGGATGTTTACGTGCGCCGGCTGCGAGAGAAAATCGAACCGGATCCCGAGAATCCGCTTCATCTAAAGACGGTTCGCGGGGCGGGCTACCTGTTCGAGACACGTGCGGCGTAACCTTTTCACAAAACTCGCGCTGGCTTTTTTCGTGCTGCTGTTGAGCGTGCTGATCGCCGTGGATTTTTTCGCGGACCGCGCTCTGCAACGCGACTACGTCCGTACAGGATTTGAACAACTCATCGCCATAGCGCAAATCGCGCAGGCCAATCCCCCGCAACTGAGTTCGCTCCCTCCCGAAAAACCGGAAGAAATTGACGCGTTAGAAACGTGGACGCGCCACATTGCCGCAAGCGGCGCGCGCATCACCGTGGTCACAACGGGGGGGCTGGTGCTCGCCGATTCGCAATCCGATCCGAAGACGATGGAAAACCATGCCGGGCGCCCTGAAATTATGCAAGCCCTCGCAGAAGGCTCCGGCCGCTCTGTCCGGCACAGCGCGACGATCAATCGCGACTTGCTTTACTACGCGGTGCGTCCTTCTGGAAAGCCTTACATTCTGCGCTTCGCATTTCCGGAGGAAGCGGTGGGACAGGTTTTATGGCCGTTGCGCCGGGGTTTATGGTTTGCATCGGCTCTGATTTTACTGATCGCGGGCATCGCTGTGGTGCTGGTTTCGCGCAATTTCTCGGACCGTATCGAGCGGCTTACGGCGTTTTCGCAGCGCGTGGCAGAAGGAGATTTCCGCGCGCAGGCGTCGGACGCCACCGGAGACGCCCTTGATGTTCTGAGCGATTCGCTGAACCAAACTGCGGCGCGGCTGGATCGCACGATTCGCACGTTGACCGAAGAGCGAAATCTTTCCTCTGCGATTCTGGGCAGCATGGTGGAAGGCGTGCTCGTGGTGAATGCCGCGGAGCGCGTGGTGTTTGCGAATCACAGTTTCGCGGAAATTCTTGGTCTGGGCGTGCCGCCCCAGGCGGGGAGTGGCCTGGTGGAATGGGTTCGTCAAACGGAATTGATCGAAGCAGTGCGCAAAGTTCTTGCGGGCGAGCCGCGCGTGGAATCGGAAATCGTAACGGGAACGCTGCGGCAACATTTTTTTGCGGCGACGGTGGCGTCGGTTCGCACGACGGGAACGGATGGCGCCGTCCTCGTGCTGCACGACATCACGGATTTGCGAAAACTGGAGCGCGTGCGCAGAGATTTTGTCGCGAACGTTTCGCACGAATTCCGCACGCCGCTGACGGCGATTCAGGGATTTGCGGAGACACTTCTCGGCGGGGCAATGGACGATCCGCAGAACCGCGGAAGGTTTCTGGAAATCATCGTCGAGCATTCGCGAAGACTCGCGCGGCTGACAGAAGATTTGTTGATGCTTTCAAAAATGGATGCGGACCGCATGGAATTTGAAACTCGGAGAATTCCGGTGGGACCATTTATTGAGAGCTGCATCGAAACCGCGCAGCCCCGCGCGCGCGACAAAGATCTTCGCCTCTCCGTAAATCAAGCAAACAGGATTCCGGATATCGCGGGAGACCGCCGGCGGCTGACCGAAGTGCTTCAGAACCTGCTCGACAACGCAATTCAGTACACGCCGGCAGGAGGACAAATCATGGTCAGCGCGGGCGTGACGGGATCGGAAGTGACGTTCACGGTATCCGACACGGGAATCGGGATTCCGCAGGCGGACCAGCCAAGAATTTTTGAACGGTTCTATCGCGTGGATGTAGCCCGTTCGCGCGAAGTTGGAGGCACTGGGCTGGGACTCTCGATCGCAAAACACCTGGTCGAAGGCCACGGCGGCCGTATCTGGGTGGAAAGCGAAGTTGGCCAAGGCTCGCAGTTCCATTTTTCCGTGCCGATTTTCGACAGTGAACGCACAAGGCAACGCAATGGAAGCAGCGGACGGGGGCCCGCTTCCTAGTCTTGCTCGGTCGCGAAGTGGCCGATGTTTTTAGGGGCACGCCAGCAAAAAACTCTCTTCAACAATTCACCTCCTCATCATCAGGCTGTAATGAAATCCGTGAAACATTTCTGCTACGAGCACAGAAAGATTTCTGCTCGAAAAGGAATTACCATGGGCACTGCCGCTGGAATTACAGAAACGGTTCTCTACGACACACTGGTGAACTACCTGATTTCGATGGCGCGCACTGTGGAAGGCGCGATGAATCGTGCGCTTGAAGCGATTGTGAGCGTGGACGATCCAAAAGCATCGGCGCTAACGGGCGAAGTGTTTCTGCTGGAACCGCGCATCAATGAGATGGAGATTGTGATCGATGAACACGCGATCCGCCTGCTGCGCCGCGGCGGATTTAGCGACGATGAGATGCGGCTGATTGTTGCCGCGCTCAAGATTACGAATGACCTTGAACGAATCGGAGATTTGGCCGTGAACCTTGCCGAGCGCGTCACGACTTTGCGCGAGATGCCGGGGTCGAAAGCGCCCGATGAGCTGGAGGCAATGACGATCGCGGTGCGCGCGATGGTGACGAAAAGCCTGGGCGCGCTGATTTTCCGCAATGCCACAATGGCGTCGCAGGTGCTTGAGAGTGACGACCTGGTGGACCAATACCGGGACAGAATTTTCGAGCAACTGATGGACCAGATGACGCGGCAAACCGCGCTGGTTATGCCCAGCATGCAGTTCATTCTGGCGACACGCCATCTCGAACGGATTGCGGACCACGCTACGAATATCGCGGAAGACATTATTTATTGGGTTCGCGGGCTCGATGTGCGTCATGGCCGCGGCCTGGGCACTTCGCCTGCCTCTGCAAACGGACCGGAAGTGGCAGGAGACGTCACCGAAGATTCACATGGCCTTTATTCTGACGTGACCGCAGGACCGGATACTCAGCACGTTTAAACTTCAGTGTACGAACCTACCATGGGGATTATCGCTCCCCTGGCGATGATCCCCCTCCTCCCCAAGGAGTGATCTGCGAATGGCTCAGCGAAATTTCCGTTCGAGCTCTGGAAGCGATTCGACAAAAAGGTGGCCAACGACGGCGAGACTGTGCGCATCAATTTTGTCCAGCGTATCGGCGGTGGTGTGCCAGTAAGGAATGCTGAAATCGATGAGGTCGCACGCAGCAACACCCCGCCGGATAAACGAGAGATGATCGTCGCCGGGGATCGGGTATGTTTCACTGACAAAGATATTTCCATAACCAAGACGCGCGGCTGTTGCCCACAATAGGTCGACCAGCCACGGTGTTGAGTTTGTGTCCCGTTTTATTTTGAGCGAACCCGGACCGATCATATCCGCGAGAATCATTGCCTTCACGCGTTTGAGGTTGCCGGAGAGCGCCATGCTCGCCGCCATCTCCCGGCTTCCAAAAGTGCTGTTGGTGTCCGTCCAGGTCACGGAGTTTTTGTCGGTCCATTGCCCTTGAGCTTCTTCGCCGTCGAAAAAAACAATCCACACGTTCAGAGAATTTTTTCGCGAACAGAAGTTGCGAGCCAGCTCGAGCATTACCCCGTTCCCGAGCCGCCGTCGTCCGCGCCAACGAAATTCGGGATTCGCACGGTGTCATAGTGCGTGGCGTACAGGATGATGGGCGGATCCTTGCCAGGAATCTTGGCGATGATGTTTTTCATCGCGATCTGACCGAGCGAACTCGAGCCATGGAAATCGTGCTCTTCGACCTGACATCCGTAGCTCTTGAGCTGTTCGATGATGTAAGACTGTGCTTGATGAATTGCCTCTGATCCTGACGGGCGTGGACCCAATGCCACTAAGTGCCGCACATGCTCGTAGGCGCGAGTGGCGTCGAAGCCCGCCATGATGGTTGGCGCGGGGGCTGCGGGCGATGCCGCCTGCTGCGTTGTGCCGGCGCTTGTGCTTACCGGCGGATTGCGGCACGCGGCTACGGGCAAGAAGGCCAGCACAGTGAGAATCGCTCGCGAAGTGGACATCCCGCTCTCCTGCCAGTGCCGCGCATAAATTGTTGACGAGCGGCTCGCTGCGCGTAAAGCGTTGCTCGCTGGGGTTGTACACGGGGGTTGTACACGGGGATTGTACACGGGTTGTCCACAACGGAAGGGCACTAAGGTATGCTCTTGACCGGAAGGGATTTGACGAAAACGAAGACAGAGTGCATCCTATTGACCCATCGGGTAGTCAAACGAGTGTGGAAGTGTCAAACCAAGACTAATGAGCTTCCCTGGCAACACAATGCGGCGCGGCGCTGTCCCTTTGTGGCAGATTCTTACCTGTCTTTTGCTCGCCGGGCTTTTTCTCTATAACCCATTTCTTGCAACCGGCCGAGCGTCAGGAAAACTAACGGTTTGCCATCCGGCTAGCTACCGCGGCACGATTGCGTCGTCGGAGCTTGAGCAATTCACACCGCCGAATCGCGGCGCGGCAGCTCTCTTGCCAGACGCAGACGCTTTGCAAGTTTTGATTCGGTATCTCGACGCAAACAACTCCACGCCGCCGTATTACGTAGAACAAGAAGACGTTGCGACTCCGCAGACAGGTTTCTCCTCGAGTCTGTGGTTCCGGCCGCCGCCAACTGTTTAATCCCCATTTTTCGAGATAACAAATAATTGCAAGTGCAGGCCCGGCGAAATGCCGCGCGGCCAATCCTTAGGGCTCCCGAGAGAAATTCTGCAGGTGTCGACTGTCGCACGAAGAATGGCACAGACATTCGCACAGGAAACGGACAGAAATAATGCTTCGAAATAAACTGATTTGGATTTTAGCCGCGGTGGTTGTGATTGGCGTGAGCGCGTCGAGATGGCTGGCACACTCCGCCACGGAAGCGGATGACGCTGAGCATCCAGCAGGTGATGCGCTGGTTGCGGCGGTGGCGCGAGTGCAGCGCGGGCCAATCGACAACACGCTGACGATCGCAGGAGAGTTCAAGCCGTTTCAGGATGTGGATGTCCACGCGAAGGTGGCGGGATATATCAAGAAAATCTACGTGGATGTGGGCGATCACGTGAAGCAAGGGCAGACCCTGGCGGTGCTGGAAGTGCCGGAGCTGGCGGCGCAATTGACCGGAGCGGATGCGGCCGTGCGGCGCGCACAGCAGGAGATTCGGCGCGAGCAGGGAGATGTGCAGCGCGCGGAATCCGCGCATGCAGCGGCGCATTCAATGTACGTGCGGTTGAAGCAGGCGAGCGAGCAGCAAAAAGGATTGGTGGCCCAGCAGGAAGTAGATGATGCGCAGGCGAAGGATTTGGAAACAGAAGCGCAGGTTTCTAGCGCGCAAGCGGCGCTTTCCGGCGCGCAGCAACAACTAGAAATGGCGGACGCGAACGAAAAGCAGTTCGGCGCGATGTCCGCTTACACGCGAATCGTGGCGCCGTTTGACGGCGTGGTGACGGCGCGGCATGCGGACACAGGATCGCTGGTCGCGGCCGGGACTTCTTCCAGCTCGCAGGCGATTCCAATCGTCAGAATCGCGGAAATTTCTAAATTGAGATTGGTGTTGCCGATTCCAGAATCGATTGCGGCGCAAATTCACCTGGGTGACCCGGTAAGGGTGAGAGTGCAGGCACTGAATTCGGACATCACCGGAAAAGTATCGCGGTTTGCTGACTCGTTGGATATGCAGACGCGCACTATGGAGACGGAAATCGATTTTGACAATCGCAGCGGCAAGCTGATTTCCGGAATGTACACGGAAACGCAACTGGTGCTTGCCGAAAAGCCGAATGCGCTGAGCGTGCCGCTGGAAGCGGTAGCACAAAACGGAAATGAAGCGACGGTTTTGGCGCTCACAGTGCAAAACACTCTCGAAGAGAGAAAGGTAGAACTGGGAATCCAGGGAAAATCGCGCGTGGAAGTGGTTGCCGGGCTGAAGGAAGGAGATCGCGTGGTGATCGGGAACCGCAGCCAGTACCGCGCAGGCGAAAAAGTGCAGCCAAAGGAATTTGCGCCGATGGGTGCGAACGGCGGAGGCGCGAGCTAATGTCCGGATTTTCGATTCGCAATCCATTTTTCATTGTCGTCTGTTGCTTGATTGTGGCGATTGTAGGGACGGTGACGCTGGTACGCATGCCGGTAGATTTGTTCCCGCCGATCAATATTCCGGTGGTGGTGGTTGCGACATTTTATTCGGGAATGCCGCCGCAGCAGATCGAAACCAGCATTACGAATCCGTTCGAACGGTTCTTCACGCTGGCCAGCGGAGTGGACCACATTGAGTCGCGGTCGTTGCCCGGAGTGAGCCTGATCAAGATTTATTTTCAGGCGGGAACGAACGCGGACGCGGACTTGAGCACCATTTCGAATCTGGCGATGGCGGACTTGCGGCGCTTGCCGCCCGGAACGCTGCCGCCAGTGGTCTTGAAGTTTGACGCGTCGAGCCTGCCGGTCTGCCTGATCACGCTGAAAGGCGAGGGCCTCAACGAAACGCAATTGCATGACCTCGGGCAGTTCAACGTGCGAAATCAGATTGCCAATGTGCCGGGTTCATCGGTACCGCAGCCGTTTGGCGGGCGCTACCGGCAAATCATGGTGTACGTCGATCCGCTGAAGTTGCAGGCGCATCAGCTGAGCCCCATGGACGTGGTGCGGCAATTGAATGAAAGCAATCTGATTCTGCCGGCGGGCGACGTGAAGATCGGGCCGTTCGATTACAACTTATATTCCAACAGCCAGGCAGCGACGGCAAAATCCATCAATACCATGCCACTGAAAACGGTGGGGCAATCGTCGGTACTGGTCGGCGATATTGGCAAAGCCGTCGACGCGGAAGCGATTCAAACCAACATCGTGCGCGTGGATGGGCAGCCTTCGGTGTATCTGCCGATCCTGAAGCAGGGAGGCGATACCAATACGATTGCGGTAGTGGAAGGAATCAAGGACGCGCTGATGCATCTGGTGGACATTCCGAAACAATTGAAGACCCGCGTGGTGTTCGACCAGTCGATTTTCGTGCGCACGGCGATCGACAATTTGATCCACGAAGGCGGAATCGGATTGGTCCTGACGGGATTGATGATTCTGCTGTTTCTGGGAAGCGTGCGCGCCACGGCTGCAGTGTTTTTGTCGATTCCACTTTCTGCTCTGGCTGCATTTTTGGCGATTGGCGCTGGAGGCGGCACCGTCAACACCATGGTGCTCGGAGGGCTGGCGTTGGCGTTTTCGCGATTGATCGATAACTCGGTGATCGTGCTGGAAAATATTTTTCGGCATTTGGAAATGGGCGAGTCACCGGAGGTGGCGGCGGAAAAAGGCGGGAGTGAAGTGGCGCTGGCGGTGCTGGCGGCGACGATCGCTACATCGATCGTGTTCTTTCCAGTGGTTTTTCTGTATGGAGTGAGTCGGTTCCTGTTCGTGGCTCTGGCTACCGCGGTAATTTTGTCGCTATTCGCTTCGTATATCGTGGCGATGACTGTAGTGCCTCTGTTCTGCGCCAAGCTGGTCAAGAAGCACCAGGCGGACGAGAGCGTAGGCGAAGGAGCAATCGAAGCGCGCTTGGTAAAAATCTCCAAGAAATTCGATGCCTATTTTGGAGCCCTGCTGAGCAAGTATGACCGCACGCTGGCGATCTCGCTCATGAGGCCGGTGGCGATGGTAGTTGGCCTGGCTGGAGTTTCCTTGCTGTGTCTTTCGCTTTATCCGTTTCTCGGCGTTTCGTTTTTTCCGCGGACCGATCCAGGACAGTTCGTCATTAATTTGAAAGCGCCCACCGGATCGCGGGTGGAATTGACGGAAGGCTACGTCAACAAGCTAGAAAATATCGTGCGTGACGTGGTCCCCAAGAACGAGTTGCAGATTATTGTTTCCAATATCGGCGTAACACCGGATTTTTCTTCCATTTATACCCCGAACTCCGCTCCGCACACCGCGTTCGTCCAGGTGAGTTTGAAAGGCGGACACAAAGTTGGAAGCTATGAATACATGCGGCGAGTGCGCGAACGGATTGCCAGCGAACTGCCGCAACTGACGACTTATTTTCAATCGGGCGGATTGGTGGACGCCGTAATCAATCTGGGATTGCCCGCACCTATAGACGTGCAAGTCAGCGGCAGCAATATGCAGCAAACCTACGCGGTGGCATCGCAATTGGCAGCGAGGATCCGGCAATTAAAGGGAGTGAGCGACGTGCTGATCCCGCAGGATATTGATTATCCCGCTCTGGAACTGGATGTAGACCGGGAAAAAGCGAGCCAACTGGGATTATCGCAAAAGGAAATCGTAGACAACGTGATCACTTCGCTGACCTCGAACGCGATGATCGCGCCGAATTATTGGATCGATCCGAAAAGCGGGAATCCGTACCTTCTCACGGTGCAGTATCCGGAAAGCGCGGTGAGCACATTGACGGACCTGAAACAGATTCCGTTGCGCGGGCCGAATATTTCCCGACCGACGTTTCTGGACAGCGTGGTGAAGGTAAAAACAATCGCTTCACCGACGGAAGTGGACCACTACCAGTTGTTTCGCGTAATTGATTTATATATTTCTGCAAAAACAGAAAACTTGGGAACCATCACGCCACAGATCGAGAAAATCCTGAAGGATACGACGATGCCCGATGGCGCACGGGTGACACTGCGGGGATCGGTCGAAGGTATGCGGTCCTCGTTCAAAAGTTTCGGCATCGGCCTGATTTTGTCCGTGGTGCTCGTATACCTGGTGCTGGTCGCGCAATTCGCGTCGTGGACCGATCCCTTGATCATTTTGCTGGCGGTGCCGCCGGGACTTGCCGGTGTTCTGCTCTTCTTGCTGGTGACGCATACAACGCTGAACGTGATGTCGTTGATGGGCGTGGTAATGATGGTGGGGATCGTGGTGTCGAACAGCATTCTAATTGTGGAATTTGCGCGGCATTTGCATCACGACGGGAAACCATTGAAAGAAGCGGTGTCGGTGGCATCGCGGCTGCGGCTGAGGCCGGTGCTGATGACTTCGCTGGCAACGCTGCTGGGGCTGATTCCAATGGCGTTGGGAATCGAAGCAGGCAGCGAACAGTACGCGCCGCTGGCTCGTGCGATCATCGGCGGATTACTGGTGTCAGTGGTAGTGACGGTGTATCTAGTTCCGGCCGCGTATTTGATCGTGCATCGCAAGCAAGAACCAGCGGAAGCGGAGGTGCACGGGTGAAGCGACCAACTTTTCTATCGCTCACACTGATGGCGTGGCTCGTGATTCCTGCGGCAGGACAATCGCCGCAACCTACGCCACAACAACTGCAGGAGAGTACCGCACAAACCCCGGCTCAGATGGCGCAAGGTGCAACGCCCGCGGGGGCTTCCTTGAGGCGGCGGCAGGCGGAAGCGCTGGCGTTGAAAAAAAATCCGCAAATCTCGGTGGGAAAGTTGCGTGCGCTGGTGGCCGGGCAGTACGTGCGGGAGCAAAGGGCGGCGCTGCTACCGACGGCGTATTTGAGTTTGACGGGCGTTACTGCAAGCGACGGAGCCCGTATTTCGGCTGGCGCGCTGAACAATCCGATCATTTATCCACGCGCGGCCACCGGAGCGACGGTTAGCCAGCTGATCACCGACTTCGGACGCACCACCAATCTGGTGTCCAGCGCGGAATCTTACGCGAAAGCAGAGGAAGAAAATTCCGCCGCGACCACGGCACAAATTGTGCTGGCGGTGGACCAAGCGTTTTACAACGCACTGGAAACCAAAGCGCTGCTGCGAGTGGCGCAGCAAACGATCGACGCGCGGCAGTTGATCGTGAGCCAGATAAACGCGTTGACACAGGCCAAGCTGAAATCGGACCTGGATCTGAGCTTCGCGAGCGTAGATCTTTCTCGAGCAAAGCTGCTGCAGCTTGAAGCCAGGAATAATTACCAGGCATCGCTGGCAGTCCTCTCCGCGATTCTGGGTTACCCGGACCAGCAGCAATTTGATCTCGTGGAAAGCACCAGCGCACCGGAACAACCTGACGCGGATGTAAATCCGTTGATCATGGAAGCGCTGCGGCAGCGGCCGGAAGTTCTGGCGCTCCAGGATCAGGTAACATCAGCGGAAAAATTCGGGCACGCCGAGCACGATCTTTGGCGGCCAACCGTCAGCGCGCTGGGCACGGTGGGAGTGGCGCCGGTTCGCAACGACGCTTTGCCGAACTGGTATGGAGCGGTAGGAGTGAACATCAATATTCCGCTGTTCAACGGATTCTTGTACAACACGCGGGCGAAAACGGCGGATCTGCAGACAGAAGCGGCGAAGCAGCGGCTGCTGGACGCGCGGAATAATATCGCGCGGGATGTTCGAACGGCATGGCAACAGGCACAGCAGGCATTCGAACGGCTGAGCGTCACCAGACAACTGCGCGACCAGGCCAGCCTTAGCCTGAACCTGGCGCAGTCGCGCTACAATCTGGGGCTTGGCTCGATTGTGGAACTGGGGCAGGCCGAACTACAGAAAACAGAAGCCGACATCGCGGACACCGATGCCCAATATCAGTATCGCTTGACCCGGCTGGTGGTCGCTTATACGATTGGTTCGCCGAAGTAAGCCGCCGACTCGACCTGGAACGCTTAGACAGCTTCGGAGAATACGCACGATGAGATTAGATACGCCAAAGGTTTATTCCGCCGAGCCCACCCTGCCGCTCCACTTCCGGCGGACGATTGCCCTTGCGTGTTGCCTTAGCCAACATCGACCGTAAACTCCAGCGCGTCAGCGAGTTTCCCCGTAACAATTCGTGTTACAGGATATTCACACGTCGATTGACGTGCCAGTAAGACGCTGCCTCACGTTTACGTGCGAGAAGGCACGCCGCCTTTGTTTTGTCGGGTGCGAGATTTGTAAAGGCTCTGTAACGGAGCTGATAACCATCATCGATTCAGCGCTTTCGGAGATTCAACCAACTCTGAAGCGATTGTAACAATCCCGTAATACTTCACCGCCAGAATAGCTCCGACGGACAGGGACCCAGTTCAACAGTTGAGGAGTGGCTGCCCAACGGCCACTTTTTCGGAGAGAAACTCTAATGAAACGACTTGCAGGAATGCTCTTGGTCGTTCTGGCGCTTGGCGGAATGGTGTGGGCGCAGAACGCACTCCTGATTAACGGGGCCGGTGCAACATTTCCGTACCCGATTTATTCCAAATGGTTTGACGAATTTCACAAAACAAACAGCGCGCAGATTAATTACCAGTCGGTGGGATCGGGAGCAGGCATCAAACAGGTGACAGAAGGCACTGTCGATTTCGGCGCCACCGACGGTCCGATGAATGACGATCAGATCAAGGCCTATCGTGCAAAGAACGGAACGGGAATTCTGCACTTCCCGACGGTTCTCGGCGCTGTCGTGCCGACGTATAACGTTCCTGGCGTAAACACTCCGCTGAATTTTACACCGGAGGCGCTAGCTGGAATTTTCCTCGGCCGCATTTCCAAATGGAATGATCCGGCGATTGCGAACGCGAATAAGGGCGTGAATCTCCCTGCAAACGACATAGTCGTGATTCACCGGTCGGATGGCAGCGGCACAACGTACATCTGGACCGACTATCTTTCGAAGGTCAGTGGCGATTGGAAAGACAAAGTCAGCAAAGGCACTTCGGTGAACTGGCCCGTGGGCCTTGGCGGCAAGGGCAATGAGGGCGTCACCGGCTTAATCAAGCAAACGCCGAGCTCGATTGGCTATGTGGAACTTATTTACGCAGCACAAAATAAGGTGCCGTACGGCACCGTGAAAAACTCCTCGGGCACGTTTGTGAAGGCGGATCTCGCGAGCGTCACGGAAGCTGCTTCGGGCGCGGTGAAAACGATGCCGGAAGATTTCCGGGTATCAATTACGAACGCTCCTGGCAAAAACGCTTATCCGATTTCCAGCTTCACCTGGCTGCTGATTCCGGAAAAGTTCAAGGACGGCGGGAAGCGCGATGCCCTGAAGGGCTTCGTGAAGTGGGCCATCACCGACGGGCAGGGTTTCGCGGAAAATCTTTCCTACGCGAAGCTGCCGAAGGAAGTCGTCGATAGAGAGTTGAAGGCCATCGACAAGGTGCAGTAAGCGGAAGCGTGACAACCTCAACCATCAACGTTCCGAGCGCGGGTCCCATTGCGGGCTCGCGCTCATTTCTTTCGCGCTTGCGAAATGGGGATGAGATTGCCCGGCTGGTGACGTTTCTTTTCGCCGCCAGCGTTGTGTTGATCACAGTGCTCTTGGTTTTTGAGCTGTGGATCGGCTCCGTGCTTCCCAGGCACAAGTTCGGACTGAGTTTTTTCTTCACTAGAGTATGGGATCCCATCGCGGAGGAATTTGGCGCGCTGCCGTTTATCTATGGAACACTCGTAACGGCCGGCGTCGCGCTGTTTATCGCCGTACCGTTGGGGATTGGCGCGGCAATCTTTCTGGCGGAGCTCGCGCCGCAAAAATTGTCAGATCCGCTTCAATTCTTCATTGACTTGCTCGCAGCAGTTCCCAGCGTCATTTACGGATTGCTTGGCGTGTTCATCGTGATTCCCCTGATGCGGCAGTGGATTCAGCCGGCGTTGAAAAGTACTCTGGGTTTTCTGCCCTTGTTTCAAGGTCCGGCATACGGCGTGGGATTTTTCACGGCCGGGATCATTCTGGCGATCATGGTGATTCCTTACATCATCTCGGTGTCGAGAGAAGTGTTGCTATCAGTGCCGCGGGATCAACGCGAGGCCGCGTTGGCGCTGGGCTCGACGCGCTGGGAGTCCACCTGGAAGGTTGTCGTACCGTTCGCGAAGACCGGCATCATGGGTTCGATTTTTCTGGCCCTCGCGCGCGCTCTCGGCGAAACCGTGGCCGTAACCATGGTCATCGGTAACACCCCGACCATAAGCAGTTCGTTGTTCTCCCCGGGATATTCGATTGCCGCGGTGATTGCCAACGAGTTCACCGAGGCCACGGGCGACTTGTACTTGCAGGCGCTGATTGAACTCGGCCTGGTGCTGTTCCTGCTGACGTTTGTTTTGAATGGTTTGGCACGGCTGCTGATGCTGCTGACCACGCAGCGCGGCAGCGGAATGGGGCAGGCATGACCGCGCGCCTGCGTTGGCGGAAGTTGGTCAGTGGGTTCATGCTGACGATGACCGGCGTATGTGCGCTGGTGGCTGTTTCGGTACTGTTTTTTATTCTCGGCTACCTCGTATACCACGGCGGAACGGCGATCAATTGGGACTTTTTCACGAAACTGCCGATGCCGGTCGGCGAAACTGGCGGCGGAATGGCAAACGCCATCGTTGGCAGCGCGAAATTGCTGCTGCTTGCTTCTTTGATCGGTGTGCCCATCGGATTTTTCGGCGGAATCTATCTTGCAGAATTCAGCGGCTCTAAAGTGGCGTTCGTGGTGCGTTATGCCGCCGATTTGCTGAACGGCGTGCCGTCTATCGTCATCGGGATTTTTGCATACGCGCTTGTGGTGCTTCCATTCAAGCATTTTTCGACCATTGCAGGCGCCTTCGCCATCGGGCTGATGATGATTCCGATCACCCTGCGCAGTACGGAGGAATTTCTGCTTGGCGTACCGCGGGCGCTGCGCGAAGGCTCAATGGCACTGGGCGCGAGCAAGTGGAGTACGATTATTCGCGTCGTCGTGCCTGCGGCGTACCGTGGCATCATGACGGCGATCCTGCTGGCGCTGGCGCGCGTGGCGGGGGAAACCGCGCCACTACTGTTTACGGCATTCGGAAACCGTTACTGGAGCCCGGGCTGGGGCCAGCCAACGGCGGCGCTCCCTTTGGTGATTTACAACTACGCGCTTTCGCCATATGAAGATTGGCATCGGCAGGCCTGGGCTGCAGGGCTGGTGCTCTTGGGCTTGATCCTGACGGTGAACATTGTAGCGCGGGTGATTCTCTCCCGAGGAGTTGCGGTACCGAGGTCCTGATCATGCATGCTTCTGCGAGGCCAGAATTGTCCGTTAACCTAAAACCGACCGGCATAGCCAATACAAGCCGCGAGACGATTGCGCCCGAATCCATGCGCATGAATATCTCAAAGGTTAATTTCTTCTATGGCGAAAAGCAGACCCTCTTTGACATCAACATGGGCATTGCCACCAATCGCGTGACTGCGCTGATCGGTCCATCGGGCTGCGGCAAATCCACCCTGCTGCGGACTTTTAACCGCATGCACGAAACCGTCCGGAATGCGCGCCTGGACGGCGAAATTCTGCTCGACGGACAGAATATTCTTTCGCAGGACGTTACGCAGCTTCGCCGCCGCGTTGGAATGGTGTTCCAACGGCCGAATCCCTTTCCCAAATCGATTTTCGAAAACGTCGCCTATGGCCCCAAAATCAACGGATCTAATCTTCCAATCGCGGAGATCGTTGAGAAAAGTTTGCGCCGCGCGGCGTTGTGGGATGAAGTGAAGGATCATTTGCACAAATCGGCTTATGAACTTTCGGGCGGGCAGCAACAGCGTCTCTGTATCGCGCGCGGACTTGCCGTTGAGCCTGAAGTGCTTTTGCTCGACGAACCGTGCTCCGCCCTCGACCCGATCAGCACTGCCAAAATCGAAGAGTTACTGGTGCAGTTGAAGGATTCGTGCACCATCGCCATCGTGACTCACAACATGCAACAAGCGGCGCGCGTAAGCGACTACACGGCGTTTTTGCTGGTGGGCCAGTTGGTGGAATTTAACCCGACACCGCAATTGTTTACCACGCCGAGCGATCCACGCACGGAAGCGTATATCACCGGCCGCTTCGGATGAGACCGCGCCAGAGACGCGCTGAAGAAAGGATTCGCTGTAGGAAAGGATTCCATGGAACGCCATTTCGAAAGAGACCTGAACGAAGTAAAGGAACGGCTGCTGTGGATGGGCAGCCTGGCGGAGCGGGCCGTGCATCAGGCGGTCCACGCGGTCTTGGATTCGGACGAGCAACTTGCCAAACGTGTGTTGGATGAAGAAGGCGCGATCAACGAGTTGCAGCTGGAAATTGATGACCGCGTAGTTCAGCTTCTTGCATTGCACCAGTTGATGGCCGTGGACTTACGGTTCGTGCTCGCGGTTTCTCGGATCAACAACGATTTGGAGCGCATTGCCGATCAGGCCGTGAACATCGCGCAGGGTGCACTGCGTATTTTGCGGCATCCGCGCGTGAAGCCCTACGTGGACCTGCCCCGCATGAGCGAAGTCGCTGAAGAAATGATGCGCGATGCGTTGAACGCGGTGGTACGCCGCGACGTGGATCTGGCCCGCAAAGTTTTGATGAGCGACGACCAGGTGGATCACTACCGCGACCAAATCTTCCGCGAGTTGCTGACGTACATGATGGGCGATTCGAGCGTGGTGTTTCCGGCGTTCGAACTGATCCTCGTGGCGAAGAATCTGGAGCGCATCGGCGATCACGCTACCAACATTGCCGAAGACGTGATCTACCTCGTTCAGGGACAGGACGTTCGCCACCCCGCGGTGGACCGCCGCTAGGCGCTTCGAATCCGCGGCGTGCGCCGTTTCCAAAATAAGGCCGACAACGACGCGGCAAGACTTGCGACGGAAATCCATCCGCCGAGCGCGCGGTCTATTGTGCGCGTGAAGTCGATCTTCAGTTCTGATTCACCGGCAGGGACGGGAATAATCATTTGCGCCGTTCCTTTCGAATGCTGTATGGAAACTGGATTGCCGTTCAGCGTGGCGCGCCAGGCAGGGTAATCCAAAAGGTGGAGCGCCAGACGGCCGGGCCTGCGAGTCACAACGCGGATCGAGCGATGCTCCGCGTTCCATTTCTCGATCGCAACCTTTGCGTCCTTGTAAGCCTCGGGATCCGTCGAAATCGCGAGCAGCAGCGCACGCGGCTGTTTTTGCGGCAAGTCCGTGCGATCGTCGCCGACCGGATCATACTCATCGGTGCCTTCGAAGCCGCTGCCGTTTTTCATCGCGGCCTGCAAGTCAGGCATATCTTCCGTGTCCCACCATGCATTTTTCACAAGATAGTGTGCCGATCCGATGACGGCGAGCATTGCGAGAAGCAGCCAGGCAAATCGCAGCCATCCGCGTACGGATACCGCTGTAAAAATCGTGGCGCATACAGCGAGCACGGACATCCATCTCCACGGGAATTGCACGAAACGCAGCTCCGGCAAAAATCGCCAAAAGACGAGAGTGATCGGCAACATCATAACGGTGGCTGCCGCCGAAAGCGCTGCAATGGCTGAGAAATGTTTAGCGGCGCGATTATCTGGCTTGGCTACCAAGGTATTTCGCCAGGCCGTGACCGCGGCGCACAACGCCCAAAAAATCAGCAGCACCGCAATGTTCGACGCAATACGATTGAAGGCATCATGCTCACTGTCGGTGGTCTTCGCGTACAGAAAATTTTCCGCTGGCGTCAGTCCCTCGGAGAGTACGCCTGAGATGTTGACCCAACGCTGTTCGTAAATTGCCGGTATCAGATAGAAACAAGCAAGGCCAAATCCTAGAGCTATCCCTGCGGCGCCGTTCACCAGCGGCGAGAAAGAACGTTGCCGCAGCGCTGCAAACACGAAGAGAATTGCAACGCTGTACGTCGCGATGACCGCAGCAGGTGCGTTTGAGAGCCAGACCGCGCAAAACGGAACTGCGAAGAGAAAGGTTGTCTGAAATGAACCACTCACGCCATGGTGGAGGAGTCCGAGTAGCTGCAGAGTCGCCAGAATGAGCAAAGGAAAGATGGCGATCGCAAGAAGCTCAGCAAAGTCGCTGCGCATATAGATGATCAGCAGGCTGTAAGGATTTGCGGCAAAGCACGCTGCTCCGAAAAGTGCCGCGAATCGCGAATCCGCCAGTCGCCGCAAAAGCGCGTAGCCGGAAATCCCCGCGAATGTCTCGACGCACACGATGAAGACGACGGCGACCGATTGCCACGGGACGAATGTTCCGAGAAACGCGCCAAAAAGCCAGGACAGCGGTGGATAAAAAATAAATCGCGGTTCACCAAATCCAAAATTTGCGAATTCGGCCCATCGCGGGAAAAGAATCCCTTGCTTCCACTGGCCCGCCACATCGAGCCACGAAGCCATGTGAAAAGCAACGTCGTGGCCTGACGCCGTTCCCAGGTGGAAAAACGGAGCAACCACGGCCAACGAGACGCACAAAGAGACGAACGCCGCAATTCCCCATTCGCGAACGGGATATTTGGGCGAGATTGTTGATAGAGGGAGAGGCGAATCGCTCATCTGCGCGTCATGCGATTGTAACCGGAAGGCAATTCACCGCGCGACGTTCGCTTCGCGCTGTTCAACCATGTGCCGGCAGGCAACTTTTACTTCGTCAGCTCGCGGGAAAGATAAATAAGTTGGCCCACATGATGATAGGCGTGTCCCGCGCAACGCAGAAAAATCGCCAATCGCTCTTTCGACTCGGATTCGCGCACTGCGGAATAGGGCTTTAGCCAATCTTCCGCGGACTGCCTTTCGATCGTTTCGATCACTAGCGCGATTACGCGATCGAACGCCGCCAGCATCTCGGCTTTTGGCCGGGGCTCGGGCTCCGTGAACTCGCGATCGCGATCTCTTACATAGTCCGTGCCCGCGACGCGCGCGCCGATGTAGTAATTCAGATTGCCGGTCATGTGGAGAAGCAAATGGCCAACGGTGTTACCATGCGCGAACGGCTGCTTCCAGATTTGTTCCTGGGTGAGTGGATCGACCCAATGATGCACCTGATCGCGCACCATCACATAGTAATCGGCAAGGTCTTTGGCAATGACCTCTGCAAGATCAGTCATTCTTTTCTCGCTCTCCGAGGTGGCCGGACTTATTGTGGCTTTTCGTTTCTGTAAACTACCCCCTCTTTCATCACGAAGAAAACATGCTCCGTCTGCCGGATATTCTGGAGTGGGTCGCCCGGTACCGCCACGACGTCGGCCAGCTTACCCGTTTCAAGTGTTCCGATCTCGGAGGAGAGGCCCAGCAAATCCGCGTCGCTTGAAGTCCCCGCTTTGAGCGCGTCGATCGGCTTCATGCCCAGATCCACCATCTGATGAAACTCTTCGGCATTACGGCCGTGGGGATAAACAGCCGCGTCGGTTCCAAGTCCGATTTTAACGCCCTTCGCAATTGCTTTCTGAAACGCCTGGTGGACGTGCGCAATGGCGTCATCCGCTTTCACCTTGATTGCGGGCGGAATCGGCACCCCCTTTTGAATCTGCTCGGACAGTCCCTGTACCGCCATCAGTGTTGGCACGTAGTAAGTACCCTTCTGCTTCATCAGGTCGAGCGCTTCGTCGTCGAGGAAGGAGCCATGCTCGATCGAGTCAATGCCCGCGCGAATGGCCCGCTTTGCTCCTTCGGCTCCGTGCGCATGCGCTGCGGTTTTCAAGCGCAGGGCGTGCGCCTCGTCAACCAGCGCGTCGAGCTCGGCTTGCGTGAGCTGGGGAGTATCCACCGCGTCCGCGAGTGAAAGCACGCCACCCGTTGCGCATGTCTTTATGACCGTTGCGCCGTATTTGTGAGCCAGGCGCACCGCGCGTCGCGCTTCATCAGCTCCGTTGATTACGCCGACTTCAGGACCAGTCTCCTTGCCAACTGCGCCTTCGCGCCATCCCGTATCGTCGCAATGTCCACCTGTTGCGCCAATGGCATGTACGGCCACAAGCATTCGCGGACCGGGAACGACTCCGCGATTGATTGCGTTACGTAAGCCGGCGTCCAGATACTGCATGGAGCCGACATCGCGCACCGTCGTAAACCCTGCCAGCAACGTAATCCGAGCGTTGACGCTTGCGTCTAACGCCATTTCTGGAATTGGCTTTCGCAGGGCGTCCAGTGCCGCCCTCGCGTAATCTTCGCTGTACGTCATGGTCAGGTGCGTGTGCGCGTCGATGAACCCCGGCAGCAGCGTAGCGTCTCCAAGATCGATCACTTCGGCGTCCGTGGGTACACTCGCACTCGATCCAGTTCCCGCGATCTTGCCGTCTGTGACGACCACGATTCCGGGCGTGACCAGCGAATTGCTCTTGCCATCAAACAGCCTCGCAGCCTTCAGCACATATGATTTGGACGCCTTCTTCTGCTGCCCGATTGCCGGCAGCAGTCCCAAGACACACAAGGCGGCCAGCACCGTGAACCTTCGTATTATTTGCATTTCTGCATTTCCTCCAAGACACACCCGAAAAATCCGAACGCTCAAAATAGCTGGTCAGCAGGAAATGTCAAGGCAATCCGCGCAGCACAGCGAAGGGCTGCTATGGCCGTGAGGTCTGACTGATTTCCCTGAATTTCCATCTGCGACCCCCCCAATTTCTTGCAGCCACGTCACACAAAGAAATACTCTACCCGACATGGGAATTTTGTTAGAATCGCTGCGAGCTGAATAAAGGGATTGCCGTCTCCAGCCAGGGACCTCACCCCCCTCTTCCCTGAACGCCGCCAGCTCCCACATTAGAGACTTGCGATTTTCTGGAGCTTTTATGAGCACCAAGGTCCACCATTCTCGTTTTTTTCTCGGTTATCGCTTACCGGCTGTTCCGCGCGATTATTTGCAGCGGCGCCGCATGTTTCGAAAGATCTCAGGCATTGTAATGGTTATTTTGCTGAGCCTTCTGGTTGCTGGCGCCATTATTTACAGCTCGAATCCAAGTGGTTTCACGTCTCCGGGCCGCTAAAAAGCAGTTCTGCTTCGCCGACTTGCTCTGAAAGACCTCTCGGTTCGAATCGTAGTTTCCTGAAGATCCGTTCACACTCCATGCGCTCGTGTTTGCCTCTCTCGCCGAAATCGGTAAAGATGAGCTCACGATGTTCCAGGCAAAGCGCGTTGATTCGGAACTCTTGCTGTCCTATCGTTCGCCGTCTGGCGAAACCATTGAGTCACTCTCCTCGGGGCATCCCCTGCTGCTCGTCTTCTTACGGCATTTTGGTTGAACGTTCTGCCGCGAGGCGGTCGCCGAGCTCGCCAATCTCCGTCCACAAATTGAGGCCAAGGGCACACGCATCGCTTTTGTACACCTCGGCACCGAGGAGCGCGCGGCGAAGTTCTTCGCTCCTTACAAATTGGACGATCTTCCGCGATTTGCCGACCCTGACGGAAAGCTCTACGAAGTGTTCGGGCTGGCGCGCGCCGAGTTACGCCAGTATCTGAACAGAGAAAGCATCTATCGCATGCTGATGTCCTGGATGGAAGGCAATTTTGCCTTGCTGCCGGCGGGAGATGTCCAGCGCATGCCGGGCGCTTTCCTTCTGCAAGACAATCAAATCAAGACTGCGTTTCGCCACAAACTGGTTTCCGACCGCCCAGACTATCTCAAACTAGCGACAGCCTCATGATCCGCGAGCACACCGGTCGGACCCTTCCGACGAGCACTCCGCTCCGGAAGCCGCAACTCTCCAACCATCGCTTGCGCCAACGTGCCGACTTGCCTCACGATATCCACTTCACCCATATCTGTCTGGAACTTTGTGCAGCTGCATTTGTTCAGCGTTGCCGGGAGAATCGCGCGGAATGTCCACCAGTCCGGATGTATTGATTGTCGGTGCGGGGCTTGCTGGCCTCGCCTGTGGCCGTCATCTCGCCGACGCTGGAGTTTCCTTTCAGATGATCGAAGCTTCAGACGGAATCGGCGGCCGCGTTCGAACTGACGAATTTGACGGATTTCTGCTCGACCGCGGCTTCCAAGTCCTGCTCACCGCATATCCTGAAGCTCAGCGCACGCTCGATTACCACGCCCTCGAGCTGAAAAAATTTACTCCCGGTGCTTTTTCCTGGTTCGCCGGGCGCATGAACAAGCTGGTCGATCCGTGGCGCACACCAGGAGGATGGAGCGAGGCTCTGCGCTCCGACTTCGGCGGGTTTTTGGATAAGCTTCGTATCCTGCGTCTCCGTTCGCGCCTTCGCTCTTCCTCCATCGATCAAATTTTCAAGCACCCAGAACGTTCCACCAAAGACGCTCTGGTTTCAGCCGGATTTTCCGAAGAATTCATTCACCGCTTTTTTCGGCCCTTTTTTGGCGGCATTCTTCTTGATGGTGAACTGAAATCCTCCAGCCGCATGTTCGAATTCGTTTTCAAGATGCTCTCTGAGGGCGACATCGCCGTTCCCACCCGCGGTATGGGGGCAATCCCCGCGCAGCTTGCTTCTCACCTTCCCGCGGACGCTATTCGCCTGAACACCCATGCCGAATCGCTTCACGAAAATGAGCTCACGCTTACCGGCGGCGAATCTTTGCGTGCTCGCGCAATCGTTGTAGCAGCCGATGGCCCGGGCGCCGCTCATCTGGTCGGCGAAGCCGAACCCGCCTCGCGCAGCGTCACGTGTTTTTACTTTTCTGCGGACGAGCCGCCCGTGCCCCATCCAATGCTCGTCCTGAACGGCGACGGAGCTGGCCCCGTCAACAACTTCGCCGTGATCAGCCAGGTCGCTGCGTCCTACGCTCCGGCTGGAAAATCGCTGGTCTCCGTCACCGTCCTCGGCACACAGCAACTTACCGACCAGCAGCTCGGCGGCTTCATCATCGCGCAAATGAAAAATTGGTTTGGCACCGTCGCCAGTTCCTGGCGTCATTTGAAGAGCTATCGCATCCCGCACGCGCAGCCGCAGCAACTTCCTGGTGCTCTCGAACCACCGCAGCGCCCCGTGCGGGTCCGGCCCGGCATTTATCTTTGTGGCGACCACCGCGATAACGCCTCCATCGACGGCGCAATGCTCAGTGGACGCCGCGCCGCTGAAGCTGTTCTCGCAGATTTGTCGCGTTAGCCGCCCGGCTAGTTTCAAGTTGGAACAATTTCCACAAAATTTTTCTCATAAGTCCTTTCGTACTATTGACCCTAGGACTCACCCTGAGGAAACTCAATGTATGGCCCGTTACTCTGCTTTTCTTGGCCGCTCTGTCGAAGTTCAGTATCGCGCCGGGGATATTTGTCTTCCTGCTTCTGGCACGTTCGTTGGTGATTCGGGCCGCTCCATCTTCCTCGAGCAGCACTACGAGCAGCACGGCCAGCCCAAAAATTTCCGTTGGGAAATTCCCTACCAGTGCATCGTTCGCCTTGAAGAAATTGAAGTCTTCCAGGAACCCGCGCCGGTCCAAGCCAGGGAAGCCGACGCGATGGACCCCTCACCGGAGCGCTCCTTGCAAGCCAACGCAGCCCATGCTTCTGCAGGCGCAGCACTCCTTCCGATGACTCAACGGCCCAAAACCGCCTGATTCAGCTGCTTGTCCGCTCGTGAAGTTCCAGAACTCTCGCCATGCCAAACTGTTCTCCCCGAGGCATCGTGCGTCCAGCCAAGCCTGTGCGTTAAACTAACCATTCGTCTGCTTTTTTGATTTCTGCGTCGTCGGGAGGCAATCGTGCCACAACCTACTGTCGGCTTCATTGGACTCGGCCTCATGGGCCGTCCCATGTGTCAAAACCTTCTCAAAGCCGGGTTCCCGCTCGTTGTCTGGAACCGGACCGCCTCTCGCGCCGACTCGCTCGTAGCCGCAGGCGCGCGTCTCGCCGCTTCTCCCAAAGAAGCCGCCGCAGCTGCCGACATCCTCATCACCATCGTTAGCGATCCACCCGCGCTCGAAGAAGTTCTCTGGAGTTCCGACCCGAAATCCGGCGGCGCGTTCGCTTCCCTCAAGAAAGGCGCCATCTATATCGACTCCAGCACCGTTTCGCCCGCTCTCGCGCGTAAGATCGCCCAAGCCTCGGCCGCCGCAGGTATCCATTTTCTCGACGCTCCTGTCACTGGCGGTACCTGGGGCGCCGAAAAGGGCGAACTCCTCTTCATGATCGGTGGAGAAGCCGCCGACCTGGCGGCAGCGCGCCCCATTCTTTCCGCCATGGGCAAAAAACTTTTCCATCTCGGCCCCAACGGCGCCGGTCAAACCATCAAGCTCGCCATGAACCTGCTTCTCGCGCTGCAAGTTGACGCCTTCGCCGAAGCCCTCGCGCTGGTCACTGGCGCAGGCTTCGCTGGCGAAAAACTCACTGAAGTCATGCAAGCCAGCATGGCCCGCTCCGGTGTCCTCGATGTCAAAGCTCCCGTCATGTTGAAGGGAGATTACACGCCCAGTTTTCCCCTACGCCTGATGCACAAGGACCTCAGCCTCGCGCTCGATCTTGGCAACCAGATTGGCGTCCCTCTTCCCGCCACCGCAGCCGCCCGCGAAATCTATAGTTCCGTTGAAGGATCTTCAAAAGAAGACCTCGACTACGCCGCCGTCTTCAAATTCTGGAAAAAGTGAGGGTTCCATTTGGAAGAACGATGTCCGGGAGAACGATGCCTGGGAGATCTCGCCGTGGATCGATTGCAAGCTCAAAGAATATTTTTTGCGGACTTCATCACCGCAAGCGCGGGAATTCCCAAGAAGGATCGTCGCCTCGCCAATGCCTTTGCCTCCGTCCCCCGTGAACGCTTCGTGGGGCCCGGACCGTGGAAGATTTTTACTTCGTCCGGCCTCCTCGAAACGCCATCCGACGATCCTGCATTCCTCTATCAGGACGTCACCGTTTCGCTCGCCGCTGACCGCCACATCAATAACGGCCAGCCGCTACTTCACGCGATTTGTCTCGCGGCTCTGAATCCAGCCGAAGGCCAAACAGTTCTCCACATCGGCGCAGGAACCGGCTATTACACTGCCATACTCTCCAGACTCGTAGGCTCGACGGGATCGATTCTTGCCTACGAAATTGAACAGGATCTCGCGCAGCGTGCCGCCATCAATCTTGCAGATTATCCGAACGTAACTGTGTATCACCGCTCGGGCTCCCAGGGACTGCTGCCCGATTGTGACGCGATCTACGTCAATGCCGGAGCCACCGCCCCACTCGACGTTTGGCTCGATGCTCTGCGCTTCAACGGCCGCCTGCTTTTTCCTCTTACGCCCTCCGACAGCCCCAGCGGCGCGCCTGGCGCGGGCGCAATGCTCCTGGTAAGTCGTCCCTCGGCCTCGGCCAATACCGCTCCGTTTCACGCCCAGTTCGTCTCCTCCGCCATTTTCATCAACTGTACCGGCGCCCGCGACGAAGACACCGCCCGGAAATTGTCCCCGGCATTCAAGCGCGGCAATTACAGACATGTGCGCTCCTTGCATCGCAATTCTCGGCCCGACGAAACCTGCTGGTTCGCCGGCAACAACTGGTGGCTCTCTACGCGCGAAATCGCACCACATCCTTAAACCTCGTTCCATGCTCGGCGGGCCAGACTCCTCGCTCGAGTGGTAGAATCGTCACCGCCTTCCGGAGGAAAATAATGAACCACAGGATTCCTAAGTCAGTCGTATTCGCCGCGCTAGCCGCCGCACTGCTCTGCGGCCGCGCCGCCGCCCAGGAGAAGGAGCCCGATTGGTCCAAGGTCCAGATCAAAGCCTCCAAAGTTTCCGGCAACATCTATATGCTCGAAGGCCAGGGTGGCAACATCGCCGCCTCGGTGGGTGAAGACGGAATCGTCATTGTGGACGACCAGTTCGCGCCCCTCGCCGAAAAAATTCAGGTCTCCCTCAAGAGCCTCGGCATCACCGACAAACCTGTCCGCTTCGTCATCAATACCCACTATCACGGCGATCATTCCGGCGGCAACGCTCCTTTCGCCAACTCCGGCTCCACCGTCATCGCGCAGGATAATGTTCGGAAGCGCCTCGTGACTGGCGGCGCAGCAGGCAACGGCGGCTCTCTCAAGATGGAAGTCAAACCCGCCGAAAAAGCCGCGCTTCCCATCATCACCTTTGACCACGACGTTACTGTCCATCTCAACGGCGAGGATATCCGTGCGCTCCATTTTCCTTCCGGCCACACCGACGGCGATGCCATCATCTTTTTCCCAAAGAACAATGTCGTCCACATGGGCGACGATTTCGTCCGTTACGGGTTTCCCTTCATCGATGTCTCGAGCGGCGGCAGCGTTCAGGGAATGATTGATGCGCTGGAAAAGGCTTCCGCGCAACTCCCCGCCGATGTGAAGGTGATTCCCGGCCACGGCGCGCTTTCCAATCTCGATGATGTCCGTTCGTTCGTGAAGATGCTCAAGGAAACGTCCGCGGTCGTGCAGAAAGCCATCGCCGCCCACAAAACACTCGATCAAATGAAGCAGGAAAAAATCCTCGCAACCTGGGAGAAATGGTCCAATGGCTTCGTCAGCTCAGACGTCTTTATCGAAACTCTCTACAACTCACTCACCGGCCACAAAGGCGAATTCGTAAAACACAACTGACCCTCTCTTCCGCGGGTGCCCCATCCCTTGCTGGTTCACGCAAGAGTGGGTCTTCTCTTCGCCCATGTAGTGCCGGGCTGCAGCCCGGCTCTTCGTTCCAATCTGCGGGTGTTAACACATAAACCTCAAGGCAGCGCCACCGTCTGCTTCCCCGAGCGCAACGCGATCGAGCGGCCCTTCCACACCAGCTCGCCCTTCACTCTTTCCGGCAATTTAACGCGAGCCTGAACTCCCTCCGCACGACGTTTATATTCCACTTCCACCATCCCTTGCGGAATGGGCATCCCAGCCTGCACTTCCTTTAGCGCGCCCAGGTGAGGCTCGATCGTCACCTTCTCAAATCCCGCGCTCATCGGCCGAATGCCCGCCACAATCCTCAACAAATCGAAGTTCGGATGCGCGCTCCACGCATGCGAATCAGACCGCGTCGGCTCTGGCGATTCCGCCCACGTGGTCAATCCCAATCCCACCATCGCGCGCCACGGCCCAAGCAGCTTCAGATACTCCTCTCCCATGCCGGCGTGCTCCAGCGCGCGCGCAAGATAAAACCGGAAATAATACGTCGCCGCGGTCATCGTCGGAACTTCCGCTGCCGCCGTGAATCCTGAATCGCTTCGTGACAATATCTTCGTCAGCAATTCCTTCTGTTTCTCCGCCGGAACCACATCCAGCCACACGGCAAGAATATTCGCGTGCTGGCTGAAGTGCTTTTGCGCGGGCGTATCGGCCAGCAGGCCGTGTTTGGCGTTCCAGCAAAGCTTGCGCACCGCCGCCACAGCCCGCTCTGCCGCCTTCTCGTAATTCTCTGCGATGTGCGTGTCTCCGTGCGCGCGTTCCAATTCCGCTGCATCCCGTAGCGCTTCCACGAACTGCAGCGTCAGAACCGCCGAACCTCCATCCTCATCCTGCGGCGGAACTCCGTCTTTAAAATCCGCGCCCCAGTCGACGAACGGCCACCACGGAATCCTTCCCAGCAATCCATCCGCTCGCTGCCGCCGCAGAAACCAGTCCAGCACTGTCCGTGTCCCGGAAATCTGCCCGCGCACAAATGCGGCATCCCCGCAGTACATCCAGAAATCATGCACCATGCCCACCCACATCAGCGAAAACGTAGGAATCATCTGCACCAGCGATGAGGGATACCGGCTTTGCGTCAGCCCGTCCGAAATCCGCGAATCGTTGAACGCCTCAATCGCTTGCCGCGCCAGCCGGTTGTCTCCGCCAACGGTGTACGAGATCAGCGCCTGTATCCGCGTGTCGCCGATGTATTGCAGCCGCTCCCAGTAAGGCGTGTCCATGTACGTATCGTGTGCATCGAGCCGCGCCGTTCGCCAGCCGATATTCCAGATCGGTGTCAGCCCGGCGTCGTCCGACCGAAAGTATCCTTTTTCCACGAACGGATACGCGCTGAACCACGTTCGAATTCCCTCGATGTCTACTGGCCGATCCGCCGTCTCCACAACCAGTTGCAGGTATCGCCAAGTCCTCCAGCTCAGCGGCGTAAACGCGCGAGCCACTTCAGCACCACTGGGAAGAAACTCATCCATCACTCCTTCAATATGTTTTCCTGCAATCTCGTTGCGGTTTCCTTTTTCTCCCTTATCGTCGACCAGCGCTTCTGCATATGTCAGCCGCACCGTCGATCCCTGCCCTCCGCTTACGGTTAGCACCGGAAATCCGGTCGTCAATTGCCCGTTGTCCAGCAGCACGCTGGCTTTGGTATGTGCCGAAACCTGAAAGCCCTTTTCTGGAAATCCGGATGGCGTGGCGATGCCGCTCGTTCGCACCACTTTTCCCGCCGAAACCTCTGTCATTTCCATCGCTGGGAGTGGATCCACCACAAGCTGCCAGTTGTTTGGCGCATCCTGCTCGTAGCGTTGCGCCCCGCGTCCCAGTGTCACCGCTTTGGTCCACGTCCCTCTTGAATCGGCAGCGTTGCTATCATCACTCCAACCCCAATCGACCTTCGCGCCATCAGTCCGTTCGCCTGGCTCCGCCGCGTAATACCCCTTCACATGTGGCCGTAGAGTCTCGATTCCTTTCTCCTCTTCCACTTCCCAGGTCGCATTGGTGTCCGCCGCGCGTTCTCGGTCGCCCTTTCCGCGCAAAAGGAATCCTGTCCGCTCGCTCATCTGTGCGATCGCGGCATGCGCCCCAAAATGCCAGACCGTTGCCGCAAGCGTGTTTCTCCCCGCATGCAGCAGCGCTGCAATGTCGTAGGTCTCGTATCTCCAGTGCCCAAGGTCCCCGCGGCTCGGCCCTCTGCCAGCTTCTTTCCCATTCACATACAAAATGAACTGGTTGTCGGCGCTGACGTTCACCATAAAATGCGCCACGGGCTGCGCCAGGTCCACCACTTTCCGAAACCGCAGCACCGCGCTGTCACGCTCAGCCACTCCCGGAGCGGTAATCCACTGCGCGTTCCACTGCTTCTCAGTCGCATCCCGCTCGCTCTGCCCGAAAGCGCCGCTCTCCACGAAAATGCTCGACGCGCTCATCACCGCAATCGCCATCCACACCGGCAATACCGCCACCGCGTGAAAAATTCTGCCGCATGCATGACCGTTACGCATTGTCATTGGGCAAACGTCCGTGCTCATGCGGTCTCAGCCCTTCTTTCCCACCGCATACTTCTCCGCACCAAAAAAATGAAACGACACATACGGCTCATCCCCCACGACCCAGCTATCATGACCCGGAGAGATATAGAACACATCTCCCGCCCGCATCTCAATCACTCGCCCATCATCCATCGCCGCCGTCGCGCGCCCCGACACCACCATCCCCACATGCTCCACCATGCAACTCTTCGCTCCCGTGGCGGCGCCAACATGTGTCGACCACTTCCATCCTGGCTCATAGGACGCCCTTCCAATCGTCATCCCTCCCACGGTCACCAGCTCAAATTTCCCCTTCTCAAACACCCGCACCTCATCCGGCTCCTCAAATCTCTTCAAAATCACATCCAGCATTTCGTCGTCCCCCGGTCCATTTTGACGTCTGTGCAGCCTTTCGTGGCATAACTTATTTATCTGGACGGAATCTACCACGTGGCCTCAGCTTCAAGGGCGGCTCGTGAAAATCACGGTGAAGATTTGAAGCCATTTTCTGCAACAATTCCGCAATCTGGTGCGCTGGCTGAACAGTCTCACGCAGCGCTCTTTAACCAGCTTTAGAATCAGCAGTTATGGAAAAACATGGGGATGGTAGTCAGTTCGGTTCCGGACTCGGTCGCCAAGTCCAGCAGAATGAATACTTATGAAAAGCGCCCTCGTAAGTCCTTTACACTCCACGCTTACGAAAAACAGGGGAGGGTGCCCTACCACCCAGTCCGGTAATCGCGTTTCAAGAAATCATTCGCTGCTGCCACGTTCGTGACGCGCATCTTTTCGCCGTCGTACTGAATCTTTTTTCCGGCGTGCAGCGCCACCACTCCCAGCAACATCACTTCCGTCAGCCGCGCGGCATACTCAAACGGACACGAAGCCTCCGTTTTTCCCTTCGACGCATCCACCCAATTCAATTCGTGATGCTGGCCCGGAATGCGCGGCAATTTTTTCGCCGGCGCGCCAAACGATTCGTGCAATGACTTCGGCAGCAGCCTCGGATTCATTCCGTACGTTTCGTGTAGCAACTTGCCCTTGTTTCCGACCAGCAGCGCGCCGCCGCCTTTGTCGAGTTCCTCTTCGCCAAGCTCGACCGGCTTCGGCGGCGTCAAACCGCCGTCGTACCACGTCAGTTTCACAGGAGGCAGTTTGCCGTGCGTTCCGCTGCGCGCCGGAAATTCGTACACCGTCATCGTCGCGCTTGGATAGGATGCGTGATTGAACGGAGTCGAAAGCGTTTCAACGCTGGTCGGATAGCCAAGGTTCAGCGCCCACATCGAATGATCGATCAAGTGCGCGCCCATGTCACCGATCGGACCAACTCCCCAATCCACCCATCCGCGCCAATTAAACGGATGATAGATCGGGTGATATTCCACCTTCGGTCCAACGCCAAGAAACAAATCCCACGAAAGATTTTCCGACACCGGATAATTCCCCGCGATCGCTGCAGCGACTCGCGCTTCCACGCCCTGCCCGTTCCATCGCATCTTTTCCACGGGCTCATTGGGTTTTATCGGACGGGGCACTCCCTGCGGCCAGAATCCCAACGGCCTGTTTGTCCACACATGCACTTCGCGAACTTCTCCAATCGCGCCCGCCCAAATATATTCCACTGCCTTGCGTGCATCGTCGAGCGAATGTCCCTGATTTCCCATTTGCGTTGCGACTTTTGTTTCTTTCGCGCGCTTCGCCAATTGCCGCGCTTCCGCAACACACCACGTCAGCGGCTTTTGCACGTAAACATGTTTTCCCAATTCCATCGCCGCCAGCGCAATCGGCGTATGCATGTGATCGGGAGTCGCGATCAACACACCTTCAATATCTTTTTGCTTTTCGAGCATCTCGCGATAATCCGTGTAGCGCTTCGCCTTCGGCCAATGCTCATTCTTCAAACGAATCATCCCCGCAAGCTGCACCTTCGCTTTCTCGCGATCGAATCCTGTTTCGCCGGTGAGATTCTGTCCCGTCGCAGGCGGCGGCTCCGGCTGCTCGATGCGCTTGCGCAGTCTCTCAATGTCCGCGTCCAAGCGCTCAAACGCTTTTCCGGCGTAGTCCCAATCCACGTCGCACAGCGCCACAATGTTCTGGCTCGCGAGGTTGATCAAATTCGCGCGGCCCATTCCGCCAACGCCAACTCCCGCGATATTCAGCAAATCGCTCGGCGGAGTCATTCCTTTACCCAACACGTGACGCGGCACGATCGTCAGCCCCGCGCCCGCTACTGCCACATCTTTCACAAATTCCCGTCGCGTCATTTCCCGCTTATTGCTCATCGTTTTCCCCCGGGCTCCCTCATGTACCGCAAAGTTGCACCGCTCATTCTTATTGACACAACCGAACGCCGTCACCAACAATCTTTCCATCATTTTCCAAAGTGAGAGACAAACTTCCATGTTTATTCACATGTTCGCATTTCGATTGAAGCCCGCTGTCACAGAGGCGCAGCAGGACCGCATGATCCGTGAAATCGGCGCTCTGAAAGATCACATCCCGAGCGTTCTCGAATCCTACGTAGGCAAAAACCTTTCCCCGCGCGGACAAGGCTACGTGATCGGCGGCGTCATGAAATTCGAGAGTCAGGCGGCGCTCGAATCGTACAACAGTCACCCCGTGCATCAGGCGCTCCTCAAGTGGCTGCTCCCTCTCATCGATCCGATCGAAGTCGATTTTCCTGTGTAGAAAAATTGTGGAATTCCGTTTCACTGTTTGCTGAAGGGTTGAATCGTTGCGTTTACCAAATAGGGGTCGTCGAATTCCGTTTGGTCGCCCGGACCTTTTCCTTTTACAGGCAGGAGGCGCGCCGAAAGCGGTTTGTGCCATTTGAAAGCAAGCGTCGCCATGTCACCTATGATTGTGTCGAGTTGTTCGATCGTGATGTCACCGGGCAGCGGCACGGTATCGAGCCCGGTGCCGCACACCGCGGAGTAAGACAGCAATCCCTCGAGCGACACGTGGCCTTCACTCCAACGTTGCGCGAGGCGCGAATCTTCCAGAATCGGCAGCATCAATCCGTTGTAGCCGGTCTGCTTCACTTGAACGCTTTTGATCGCGGATGTGATTGTTGCCGCCGCGGTCAGCGTTCCACTTGACCCGAAAGGCTGCGCGATTAATTCTTCCATCGCCGCGCCTATGGAAATTTCTTTTAGCGGAGCCGGTGAAAGATCGATGCCCATGTATCGCCAGCCGGTTTCCAGGTCCACGCGGTTTGCGTGCCGTTCAATTTCCGAAGCTTGCTCGGAGAGCATGTCCGTGAGTTTGTGCCTTGCGGTTTCCAGATCGGGAGCGTCCTTGAAGGCGGCCCCCACTACGTTGGCGGATTCAAGGCCAATCGCGAACTGGTGTCCAAAACCATTATGGTACGCGGCGGTAAAAAACGGAGAATACGGCGGCACCATCGCAATCGCACCAAGATTGAAATTTCCCTGGCTGTGTTCTGTTTCGTCTTCCAGTTTTTTGACCGCGCGAGCCGTTGCGCCGATGGCTTTCCAGCGCACGCCGTCTTCACCGGCGACCACGATGCTGCCGCGAATGTGTTTCGTGGCGCTCAGAATTTCGGCCAGCAGATCGGCTTGCGCTTCGCTATCGTCCGCGTTGAGCATGGCCGGGCCGATTCCCGCCGCGAATTTTTCTTTCTCGGCCAGCGCATCGTATTGCTTGAAGAATGCCACAGCCTGCTGGGTGGTCATGCCCTTCGTGTATTCAGGAAACGGCTGCGTCGCGATGCGAATGGTTTCCACTTCGTACCCGCGCGATTCGAAGATTGTTTTCGCGCGGCGCAGCATTTGCAGCGTTTCGGCTACCTGCTGTTGATATTGCGCGGGGTCCAAATTGATGAATGCTGTGATGGTGCGGATTTTTGGCTTCACAACAGCCGCATTCTTGACGGGGGATTGTTTAGGTGGTGCAGTTTTTTGCTGCGCGCTCGCAACACCAGCGAACGTTAAAACAGAAAGGGACAGCAGCAAGTAGTTTCTGAGGCTGGAAAAAGGGCGGCGCATGACGAATCTCCTGTAGCGGCGCATGAACGTGCGCGCACACAGCTTACAAGATTCTGCGATGGGAAGGATGGGTTGCTTGTGAATTTCTCTCGCGTCGAAGAGATTGCTTAGCTTTGCCTGCCTCCGCAACAGACTCGGAATAACGAGTGAGTTGATCAGGATTTGTTAAACGTAGGCAGCGATGCCAGTAATTTTTTCGCCGATCACCAGTTTATGAATGTCGTTCGTGCCTTCGTAGGTGAACACACTTTCGAGATTGTTCATGTGGCGCATGATGCAGTAATCGTCGACGATGCCGTTGGCGCCAAGAATGTCGCGCGACTTGCGCGCAATCTCAAGAGCAATGCCGACGTTGTTCATCTTCAGCATGGAGATGTGCGACGGATCGACTTTGCCGTCGTCCTTGATTCTGCCGACGTGTAGCGCCAGCAATTGACCTTTCACGATTTCCGTAATCATCCACGCCAGCTTTTCCTGAACCAATTGATGCGATGCGATCGGTTTGTTCGCGAATTGTTTCCGCGTTTTCGCGTATTGCAGAGCTGTGTCGTAACAGGCCATGGCCGCGCCCAGCGCACCCCAGCCAATTCCGTAGCGCGCCTGATTTAAGCAACTCAGCGGACCTTTCAATCCCGTCACTCCGGGCAAAAGATTTTCTTCGGGAATTTCACAATCGCCAAAGGCAAGACCGCTGGTTACCGAAGCGCGCAGCGACCACTTTCCATGCACGTCCCAGGTTTTAAATCCTGGCGTGCCTTTCTCTACCAAAAATCCGCGAATTTTTTCGTCTTCACATTTTGCCCACACCACGGCCAGGTCTGCAATCGAGCCGCTGGTGATCCACATTTTTTCGCCGTTCAAAACGTACTTGTTGCCCTTTTTTACTGCGCGGGTGAGCATGCCTCCGGGATTCGAGCCGAATTGCGGTTCGGTCAGACCGAAGCAGCCAATCTTTTTCCCCTGCTGCAATAACGGGAGCCACTTATTTTTTTGTTCTTCGCTGCCGAACGCGTAGATCGGATACATCACCAGAGCGCTCTGCACGGAAACGAAGCTACGAATTCCAGAGTCGCCGCGCTCGAGTTCCTGCGTCATCAGGCCGTACGCCACGCTGGACATTCCGGCGCAACCATAGCCGTGCAAGCTGGCTCCGAAAAACCCAAGCTCGCCGAGCTGCGGAACCAGGTGCATCGGAAAGGTCGCTTCGCGACTGTGTTTTTCGATGATGGGAATGATTTCGTTTTCGACGAATTCGCGCGCCGTCTGCCGCACGAGTTTTTCTTCATCGTTCAGTTGCGAATCAAAATCGATGAAGTCCACTCCGGAATATTTGGCCATGCTGCGCTCCTTCTGTGGGCGGCCTCGAGCCAGTCGGGACCAGCCTTCGCGGGAAAGTTTACGCGGATTCCATTCTTTCCTGTGGCGGCGGCCTGCTTGCCGCAGGCACGCTTTACGCCGCCGTGGGTTTCGCAGGGAAATGCTTGCTGGCCGTCTCCGAGTTTTACCCAGCTGGCATCAATCGAAAGAATCTCTTGTGCGTTCAGTGTATCAACCTGCCGAACCTCGCTGCAAACGGATGGAGTTGGTCTGGGATAGGGATTCGCAAGCCGCTTGAACCGTAACGTTTTGTAACGCAGGCGGAAAGCGAACAGTCAAAATGAGGCTGGTCAGGCTTCTAAGTAGCTTACAATAAGCAACTTATCTGGAAGGCTGGATTGGGCAGCGGCTTGCGCTCCTTTCTGTCCTAGAGCACGCGGCTACGAGTCGGCATAAGGGACGTGTAATGAGCCAAAGATCAGGTCAACACCAAAAAGTCCGAGTCGAAAAGGGATTCAGCCTCCTCGAGTTGCTGGTTGTCATTATGATTTTGGGAATCCTTGCCGCGATGGCCATTCCAGGATGGCAGCGGATGCAAAGGAATGCCCGGCTGAATGGCGACGCTCACGGGCTGAGCGAAGCCCTGTCGGTCGCCAAGATGCGCGCGGCAGCCAACTTTACAGAGTCGCGGGTCTTCTTCTATACGGGCGGGACCAACCCATATTTTCGCCTTGATGTTTGGAACAAAAAACTTCTAAGCAATGCTGGCTGCTGGGTTCCAGATGGTCTGAGTACTGCTCCTCAAGACAGTGATTGCATCACCACAACCGGAACCACCAACACGGAAACCTATTTATCCGCGGGGGTCAGCGCCGGATTTGGAAGCGTCACCACCTCGCTACCGGACGGCACCGCGATTGCGCAAGCAGACGCGTGCAGGCAAGGACAGTCCTCACCAACTAAGACAGACGGCTCGACGATTTCGAACACTTCTTGCATCCAGTTCAATTCCAGAGGCTTTGCCAGTGTCGCTGCTGGAATGTACATCACGGACGGCACAAGGATATTTGGATCCGCGACCAATGCGATGGGTCTTGTTCATACCTATGAGATCGATGCATCTGGCTCGACAAACTGGAAGCCGCAGTGAGGGAGATCATGAAAATGCCAGCGCAAAAACGGGCGAAACGCGGCGAAGTAGGTATGAGCTTGATCGAACTCATGATCGCGCTTGCGATCCTGCTCGTAGTTTCGATCGGCATCTTATCGATGGCCATGATTTCTATGACCACGACTGAAAACCAGGGCCATCTTGCCGCGCGGACTGCAGAGTATGCGCAGGACAAGATGGAACAATTGATGGGCCTGGCATTCACTGATTGCAGTCCGGGTATCACTTGTACGGATACAACCACCATCGACACTACAACGAATTCCTACTCGCTGGGCACGGGCGGAACAGGTCTTTTGGCCGGCGGAAGTGTGACCGCCGCGACATCTGGCTACGTCGACTATCTGGATGGGGATGGCAACCCCCTTGGTGGCGGAGCCACTGCACCGTCCAATTGGTCCTATCAGCGGACATGGCTGGTCACCGATATTTCTACGTCATTGAAGCAAGTCACGGTGAAGGTTACGTCACGCGCTGGCGTGGGCGGACCGAATGTGGCGCCCAATTCCACGGTAACCAGCTTGAAATCGTATCCCTTCTGAGGAGGATTTGTGATAGCAGCTCGCAAAGTGCGCAATAGCGTAGGCAGAAAACGGCAGAAGGGTTTCTCATTATTGGAATTACTGGTATCAGTGGCCATCCTGGTGATCGTCGCGGGTGCCATTATTATGGGAATGATCCGGATGACCTGGTCGGCAAGCACGATCATGAATCGCACGCAAATGCATAGCAGCGTGCGCAATGCCACGGAATTGATGCAGCAGGAAGTCGGTCAGGCAGGAAGGCTTGGCTCGTCTCCCGGACTCACACTTGCGTCAGCCGTCGGCGTTGGGTCGACACCAGTCACGCTGAACTCGACATCGGGAACTTCGACGACTGGGCTGTACGTGGGAGAGCAACTGGTCGTTGATCCAAGCACAACGAGCGAGGAGACGGTGACGATCAGTGCGGTGAACACCGGCTCTATTCAAGCAACGTTTGCAAACGCCCACGTTGCGAATGTCCCGGTCCTGGTGATGGGCGGAATCGCCAGCGGCATCGTACCGCCGACCACGGCTTCGACGCCGACAAGTTCGCAGCTGATCCTCAATAGCAACAGCACGGCGAACACGACGCTGCCAAACGACAAAGCTTCCAACGGGTTTACGCTGAAACTTTATGGCGACCTCAACGGCGATGGAAGCATGATTTACGTCGTTTACCACTGCACACCAAATCAATTAGGCACGGGGACGCTCTATCGCTACGTGTCAACGACGTCCGACGTGACCAACCCCGCCAACACATTTGCGCTTCCCCCAACGCTTCTTCTGGACAATCTCTTCGATACCGGAGTGCCCTGCTTTACATATCAAGTCAAAGATCAGGTGCCGGTCACGATTAGTGGTGGACAGGTTACGGAAACATTCGTGATCAACGTGGCAGTGACGCTGACAGTGCAAACGCAAAACAAAGATGCGAAGACCGGCGTTGTGCAAAAGGAAACCAAAGCGCTGCTGAACATCGCGCCACGCAACGTGTTTGAAGCATGGCATGAAAAAGGTGTTGCCCTGATTTTGGCGCTGATCCTGTTGCTGGTGCTATCCGTGATGGCCGTTTCGATGCTCTTTGTGGGCCAATCGGAGACCTGGGCCAGCATGAACTACCGGATGATGACACAGGCGCGGTATGGCGCCGAGGCTGGGATCAATCAAGCAGCCAACTACATCCAAAATTCGTACACCGCGCCGACGACCGCGCAGATGGCGAGCTTCAACACTGCCGTCTCTCCAGTGACGACCGGAGCCAATAAGCCTGTCATCCTGTCGGCGAACAGCAATCAAACCGGAACCTATCCTGTAAGCGCGGTGAGCAGCGACTTCGCGTCCAAGGCGACCGGAACCATTACAGCTGGGAACACCACGCTAACCTATGCACCGTATGCGAAGCTGCTGGCGATGCAGAGCTTCACGTCATATCCATCCGCGACCACGGCTGTGGTGCAAAAATGGGAAATCACCTCCGACGGAACCATTAGCAGCGTGCGGAACGCCCAGGTGACGGTTTCCGCAATCCTTGAGCAGCAAAAGATGTCAACCTTTGCGTACGCGGCCTTCGCAACGGCGACAGGTTGCAGTGCGATGAGTTTTGGCGGAGGCGGCTCGACGGATAGTTACGATTCAGCTTCCATCTCTTATGACAGCAAGGGAAATGTAATTACGGATGCGTACGGCGGAAATGTGGGAACCAACGGAAACCTGGACGAGAGTGGATCAAAAACCGTAATCAATGGGAGCCTATCCACGCCACGTTCCGGAACAGGAACCTGTTCAACAAGTACGGTCACCGCGCTTTCCGTCAACGGAAACGCGACGGTTACCAACGGGATCAGCGAATTGCCGCAGAACGTGGTTTACGACACACCTCCAACACCCTCGCCTCTTCCGCCGCAGACGAGCATGGACATCCAGAAAAGCGCCACGTGTCCGATCAGCACGAATTGCACTGCGAGTGGCTCGGACACAATCATTACCGGAGGAACGTTGAGCACTACTGCGACGTTGCTCGGGGACGTCACCCTCAACTCGCAAGCCAACCTGCACTTTGCTGCTCCCAACTGTTCGGCGGCTGCCACTCCGGTCTACATCAACATAAACACCATAAAAGTGAACGGAAACGCCACGATAACCATCGACCCAATCGAGTGCCCCAAAGGCACGATCACGACGAACTATCCCGAAGTCATCGTGAACTTTGCGGGAACGGGATCAACCTCACCAATCGACCTGACAGGGTCAACCTTGACGAATCCGACTTTGAATCCTGCATACTTTCAAATGCTTTACGCGGGCACTGGCCAGGTGACTCTGAATGGCGGCTCCCAGGCGGCGGGATTGCTCTACGCACCTAATGCTTCCTTTAAGCTGAACGGTGGTGGCAATTGGTATGGATCGGTGATTGCCCAGAAGGTTACCGATCTCGGTGGCGGCGCCGTTCACTACGACCGTGAATTGCTAAAGGAGTTTTATAGTAAAGGTCCCTACATGCTGAGCGCATTCAACTGGCAGAAATACTGAGTTCAGTTCCCTACTTCTCTAGAACGCGCCGCATTCAGTGCAAGCTGAGGCTGAAGCCTTGGACTTGAGCTGGATGCGGCGTTGCTTTTTTGGAAGCAAGTTTCCTGCACGTCGCGGCTGTTTTTTGAGTTGTTCCGTGGGCGGAAGCAGTAAGCGCTGACGGGATGAACTTTATTTCGCGATTGTTCCTTCAAATAGGCGCGACGGAATGTGCCTTGGGGCTGCACGCGCTGTCAGAATGCGAAGATGATCGGCAAGCCGGACCTGCGTTACCGCGGGGCTGTTCTTACTTAGTTAGAGGAACTAAAAAACGGTCGGCAAGTCGATAGGTGAGATAACGAGAGCGACTGCCAGTGCGACCGCCAAGTCAATTGGAGAGAATCCCCGCGAAGAGTTCGAACTGTGTGGCGACACGATCTTTTTCTTCGCGAGTTTCGTGCGTCGCTCCAACGGAATATGAGGCCGCACTGTGCAGCGTTCATATCGTGCATGGAAGTAGTGCAAGCGACCCGCCACGAGCGGTGGACGCTAACTTATTGATATTAAATCAGTTGATTGCACTCGCCTTGAGGGGAACTTTGCGAATTGGCTGGTCTGGGTGAAAATGTAACGGCTTAGGTGCGTGGGGTTCGGCACTGTGAACCATTTCGCGGATTCGCGTAAGTGTGCATTCGCTAGCCGCTCAACGACGGCTTTGCACTCACCTGGAATGACTCTGTCGGAAGGGAACCGCTGACAACGTGCCCAGAACGTCTCGCAAGCCTGCGCGAAATTCCACCCGCAACACCACCAGAAAGATCGCTGGCGATTCGGTACGCCAAATCAGCCCTGAAATTCTGATCTTTGACGTAGATGGAGTGCTGGTGGACGTCAGGGACACCTACTGGCGGTCGGCAATTGAAACGATTCGTTATCTGACCGGCAAGCGCGTGACACACGCCGAACTTCATCGCTGGAAGAGCAAGCCTGGAAACAATGATGACTGGCAAATGGTTGCGAGCTGGTCGACGGAGCTTGGCAGGCCAACTACCTACGAGGAGGCGCGCGAAGCATTCGGGAAATTCTATTGGGGCACGGACGCGCAGCCGGGAAATGTGTTGCGAGAAAAAATCATCGTACCGCCGGCACAAATCACGAAATGGGCAGCGCGCTTTGAATTAGATTTATTCACGGGGCGCAATCGGCGGGAATTCCACTACACATTTTCGAAATGGCCGGGCACCGCGCATTTCAAAACAATCGTTACGATGGATGACGTCGAGAAAATGAAACCACATCCGGAAGGTCTCTACAAGATTTTGGGGAAGCGCGATCCGGCGACCGCACTGTATCTTGGCGACAATATTGACGACGCGCTCGCGGCGCGCGATGCAGGCGTTCCGTTCGCGGCCATTATCGCCGTAGGGGAACACAATTATCGTAAACGCGCTGCCGCGTTTCGCGAATTGGGAGCGGTCGCGCTGTTGCCGCGCGCCATCGACGTCAATAAATTGTTCGCCATTCACCGACCTGGGCAGCCGCGAGGCCGTTGAAATTGTTCGACCGCAAAATTACGGGCGGCTTCATTGACAAGCGCAGAGCCCGCGGGAGAAAATTAGAGACTGCTGAAATTGCCTCGCTTGTGCCCAAGTGGCGGAACTGGCAGACGCGCTAGCTTCAGGAGCAAGAACGCGCAATCTTGCAAGTTCTTTGCCATCAACGCAAAACTTGAAAAATCAATAATTTAATCTTGGCGCTCGTTTGTGCTCGTTGGCGCAAATTTGAGCAAATTAGCCACAGATTAGTCACAGACTGCTCGGCTTTTCAGCCGACAATGTTTGATAAGAATTCTTCGCAAAATTCCAAACGACTTCGTCAATTCCAGGAACTCGATAAACGACTTCAACGCTGGCAGCGTGAGCACCCTGTCCAAGCTTGGGCCGTTACGTTCTGCATCAGTGCCGCATTCGTTGGATTGCTGTGGCTGTTCGGGGTTCTCCTCGCGATGGAGGTCAGCAATGGATGATTGCGTCGTAAAAATGCTACTCAAACTCGGTTCGCCGTTGACGCAACAGAACTATCTGCAGCTGGCCTATTGGGACGACCGCACGATTGATGACCTGGGTCCAGAAGAACTGGCAGAACTGCCCGAAGGTTTCGAGGAATGGCCGCGCACCGAAAAGGACATCAACTGAATGAAGACCTGCCCGACATGCAATTTCCAGGTTGCCGTGGTGATTGTGAACATCCAGAATGGTCAACACTTCTGCCATCACTGCGCCCACGAAGTCTGTCCAACATTTCTGCCGCACTTCGTCCTGACTTGTGAAGATGTACTGCTGTTGCAGGCTATGGGCATCGACCCTGAGGTTTCGCGCATAGAGGCTGTCCTTCAAAGAGGTGACAATGAAACTAATTAAGGCAACTCCGAACGCCCACCCAGGCGAAGCGTACATCGCAGCGATGTGGTTGATGTTTCTTCGTGCTCCGGGACGAGAGACTGCACCAGGTGAGCCTGTAGACCTGGGCGAAATCGGAGAAGTGCGGCAGAAAAATTGGGCCCGAGCAACGCCTTACAGTGTTGTGGAGGTTGAACAAT
>WNGR01000307.1_pt1 | contig 52079 bp, 58 predicted proteins | sample 5407581 | NCBI WGS metagenome assembly WNGR01 (sample SAMN13153383, study PRJNA577476) | soil metagenome | isolation source: 80 cm soil or saprolite under Garry oak tree replicate 2 | place: USA:California | collected 2016-06-15 | reverse complement strand
GGTAAAAGTGACGATTCAGAAAGACCAAGCTGGAGAGCCTTGGTCTACTACTAGCGGTTTATATACAGGTGAGGAGGGCTTTGAAGCGCCTCCTAGATCGGTTATCGTACAGATGTCACATGTGCTACTCGCATTCCACGACCTTCGACGACCTTCCACTGCTGACTGATGTAAATGTCCGTGACTAAGTACCTCTTACGCCATAGTCACAACTGGTGAGTAAGAGTCTCGGTTCGATCCGTAACAAACTTGCTAACTTTAGGGTGTTGTACCAGCTGGCACCAGCTGGCACCAGCTGGCCCCAGCTGGCCCCAGCTGGTCCAAGGTGGGTCAAGCAACCCGTCAAAACACTGATGACTAAGCTTCTACAAATCAACTACTAAATCACTATGATGTCTACAATATCTACAGTCTCTACAGTCTCTACAAGGATTTCCAGGGTTTGCTGATGTAAGCTGTAGTCATTGAGGACCAAGCTCTCCAGCTTGGTCTTCTTGAATTGCCACTTGTCTTCTCTTCTACTCTGCAAGATATAAGGGCTCTCTCCCTTTCTCTACTTATGTGCAAGAAGCAACCATTGTCTCTAGTTCAAGTGTCATAAAACCTTGTGACTATCAGAGTCTGTGTATATGTGTCTCCACTAAGTCTCTGTATTGTGTGCTGTCCCTAGCCTAAGTCAAGGCTGATGTTTAGTGGCAATGTAACACTTAAGAGGTCTCTGAGGTTTATAAGACTGAAGCTGTGATTGTAAGAGAAGTTGAGTCTACTGTACAAGCTAAGTAGACTAGGGTTTATATAGTACAAGTCAATATTTGTAAGGAACAAACATATGATGCAATCCAACTATGGGGATCCTAGGAATAAGTCATAGTATCATGCATGTGATATTGAAGCTAAGTAAGAGTGTGTCATAGTAATGTCATAGTGATGTCATATGGAACTATCAGTAAGCAATGCATCATAGATCAAAGCAGAAATGAGTCATAGGTATGGCACATGTAAGTAGGATGAAGGAAATGATGTAGGTAAGTGAAACATGTCCAGAATTGTAATAAGAGAGTCCTAGTGTTGCAAGAGCTCAAGCCAACATTTTTGCTATCTTGGGAAATAAAATAGTTAAAAATCTGAAATTATTTGTGGAGGTAGATTACCTCAGAAGCTGGGGGGTCCTCTGCCAACCCTAAGTGATCTGATCAGTGGTTTCTGAGTTATTTGACCAGCTAAAAATCAGCTTGCCTTTAACCTTTTGTAGCTGGTCAAATAACTCAGGAACCACTGATCAGATCACTTAGGGTTGGCAGAGGACCCCCCAGCTTCTGAGGTAATCTACCTCCACAAATAATTTCAGATTTTTAACTATTTTATTTCCCAAGATAGCAAAAACATCGGCTTAAGCTGTTGCAACACTACAAGAGACAGACAGTGCCCCCAAAGAGTGGACTTCACATATTCTACTCTATCAAGGCTTACAGATAAATCAATTTAATTGAGCAGGAAGGTTATGCCTGGAAATTGCCAACACAAGTGTCCCCAGTTGTTGCTGAGTGCAACAAGACACAAGGTTGCAATAAAAAAGGAAAGTGGGCATGGGAAAGACATGTGAGGTGCAATAATAGTCTCTTACATGGTGCATCAACAAGGGAAGGAGTCTGAGCTACGAGCTGCAATAGATCTTTACACCACATCAAGTTAACATGAGTCACAGTGTACAGGCGGGGTTGCCACTCAGTAGCCGCACTCCAATGGCAACTGGGCCAATGGTCACATGATTTTTCTCGGTCGAAGCCGAACAGGTGCCAGCACGGTACCGACGAAATTCGTGTGAAATAGATCTGGTCATGCGTGGCATATCGCCAAACTTTATTCCCGATTTATTGCCTTTCTCAGCCCTGCACGGTTCTAATTCGGTATTCGATATTCAATAACGAGGCAGTTCCGAACCAGAAGGTCCGGACAAGAACCGACCGAGTTCTCGTCACCCAAGAGGCCGCATACCCAAGCCTACTGAATAAGAATGTAGGACTTCCTCGGGTGCTATTACTGCATTGACCATTCCTCCGGTGAGAAAAATGTGGCCAAACTCGCACAATGGCTCGGATGGCGGGACGAATGTTGAAATTCCCATGTGCAGTGTCTTCGTGCCTGTGTACGTATTCGTGCTGTTACTTGTTGCATCGCCAGTCTAGGCACGAGCGCGTGGGGCCGTAAATACAAAGACTCGATGCCGTTCATATTGGTATCACCCTGCATCATCTGAGCTGGAGCCTGCGCGACCTCGCTCGGCGTTTCACACAGTTTTTCGCCCTCGAACCTTTGACGCCCACGCCCGAATGAACATTCCGACTGGGGCCGTCCCGATGCGATTACTCGATGAGATATGGCTCCCTTCCATAGAATGGAAGCGTTCAGAAGCAGAGTAGCCTGGGATGCAAAACAGAGCAGGGTATATTAGTGCTAGAATTATTCAACTAGGATATATCCAACAGGATGTGATGGTGGTGCAAGAGTGTGCGTTACGCAACGTGGAGAGAAAACGTGAGACAACTATAACAACACGAAACTTAAAGGATGGGCGGTCACAGATAAAACGCAATTTCTATACAGAGCAAAAGTCCATGGGGGATAGCCGGATGAGCTGGCAGGGAAGAATTTACCAATTGTACGTATGGGCACTCCACTGTTGTGAGAATCCTTTGGACCTTCAGCCGAGCATCGTACCTTGCCCCTCCGACTAGTATCTCATCGCCCCCGATCGTGCGCTGGTTCCACTCTACCCCCGATAGGAAGTGTGAGTAATTCATGGAACTAGGCGGAAATGGAAGAAGGATGCGAACATTCATCACGCCGCAACGGAATCATTGCGGATGGTAGCCGGGACCCGACCCACTGGACGGAGTTGGGGTGCCCCGGTCCTGGTGGCTTCCGGAGAAGTACTGCTGATGTTGCTGCTGGGTGTAGTATCCGTGACCGCCAGCACCCGGTAGTGGTCCGTGCGACGACATGTATGTTGGGTTGTGCTGGTTGCCCATCGAATAACCTGGCTGGTGATGTGTCGACATGGACGCCGGTGTAGGAAACGTGTAGCCAGCACCAGTCCCGCCCGATTGTTGTGGATAAGTCCCCATCACAGATGACGAGCGCCCGCCGCCGTAGCCATTCTCTAGCACGTTACGCTGACTGGAAGGTGTGTGGTAGTATGGGTCAGACCCAATTGGGCCCGATCCGGAGTGGGGGATAGATTGAAGGGAAAGTGGGTGGTACAATTGCAGACTGTCAGTCGGCATAGATGCCCGCCGAAGTAGTGTGCCAGTAGAAACGCCAGAGTGAGCCACTCCGCTGCGTTGCGATGGAAGGGGATGGGTTGTCGCTGGACCAGATGACGGACGGTGCACAGGTGCGAGTATCCTTCGGCGAGCCTGGCAAGGTTCAAGCATGTTAGTGCGGTTTAATGCGCTGGCTAGGTCTAACCCACATTAATCATCCAGTTAGAAACCTGACTCATGCTCAAGCCAGTCGCAGCACAAAGTTGCTTCTTCTCGTCCTCGCTCGGGTAAGGGTGATCAGAATGACGATGCAACCAATCCTTCAAAAAGTCGGTGGTGGGTTTGGGTAACTTCCCGCGCTTTTTCTGAGGGCGATCGACAAGTGACGACGGCGTTGGGGGTGCCGGCGGGGTCCGAGAGGGCGATGGCACCGGGCCGTTAGCAGAAGCGGAAGGAAGAAGGATATCAGGGGATGAAAAGTTCCATTCTTCCTTTGCCGTCTCTGAGGTAGATGACTGGGTGTAGGACGCTCTACGCTCTCCCTGGCCAGAGATACGCGCGACACTCCCATACATTGGGGCCTGATTAGTGGGAGGAAATGTGTACGAACTACTAAGGGACGAGTGGCGTAAACTGTCGTCGTATTTTAAATGTGCACTCGCGCTAGGTATGGGCCCGGGTGTAGAACTTGGCCGTACAATTCCCGGAAGCGATGCCGCTTGGCCCGTGGCTGTGCTCCAAGTTTCTGAATCAGAAAATTGCAGAGACGGCAATTGGGCGCGAGGAAGAGTGTAGTCTGCTGTGAGGGGAGAGCTAAAGTTCGACGTAGGGAATGACGGAGAAGTGGACGACGATGTGGCAGTGCCCGAACTGGACAGTGTTGCCGCGCTAGGAAGGGAGGCCTGGTCCTGGTAAGATAGATTGAGCTGGGTGTCGGCTGCGAGCTTCGGCCTAACAGACGACTTGTCGTCAGAGTCGATGGATGACTGAGGAGGAAACTGGTAAGACGACAAAGAGGATGGAGTATGCGTGGCTGATGATAGTCCTCGAGCGGCAGAGGGGAGCCGACTACGGTAACTCAACTCCGAAGAGAGTGTCGGTAGGGATGCCCGGCGGTTGTCTGAACGGAATGGGTCTTCAAATGTCGAAAAGATTGAAGGTAGCTGAATACGCGGACTGCCCGAGACGATAGATGAGTGCTCTCCAACGTTTGCGGGAGCGCTTTCGCCTTCCCAGGGAGGATTGTCCAACGAAAGTTCGGAGGGGCGAGCACGCTTTGGCTGCGGAGATTGTGCAGGGGAAGCGGGGCGCTTGTCAGGCCGAGGGGAGGACTCAGAGTCCGCAGAGGTGACAGATGACATGCTCGAGCTGTTAAAGTAGTCACAGTCGAGGTCGGGTGAGCTGTGAACGGCATCAGAAACTTGAATGGTAAAGTCACGGAGAGAAGGGTGGGAGGGGATTGAGGTACCGACCTTGTGACAGCCGGGGATACCGAGGTAGAAGGAGGGTATGCGGGGACCGCAGGTGCAAATGCAGAAAAGGCGGACGAGCCGCTCTCTGGCGTACGGCCGGGTTGAGAGAACTTGCTATAAAGTCAATCAGCAACAATGTTGACGGGCATCAGCGCCGATCTAATGCATGGGAAAAGGTGGAGTGATGGATCGTGGCGAGAGGACGATCCAGCCCAGGGTGGATGAGAGCGGAGAGTGGCTTCCGTCTATCGAATGACACACTCTCGTGGCTGTTTGACAGGTGACAAACGCAAGAACCCGAAAAGAATGAAACGAAAGCGAAAAACAAAACAAAGAAAAAGAACAAGTGTCATGAAAAGGAATAGCGCTGATGACATACTTGTTTGTGTCAAAGGGAAGCGATCCTACGCTGTTGTAAGGGTTGGCAAAGGTGTTCTGACTCTCGGCCTTGGTCTCAGTCATGGAGGCAGGAGGGAAGCGCGGAGGAAGGAGAATCAAGAATTTAAGCAGATCGAAACTGGATGATACGCAGCGATTTATATAGGCGTCGCACGCTTCTTGGGAACGGAGATGATGGTCGGCGATGCCGCGATGCTCATAAAGAAGGCCAGACCATCGAGGAAAAACAGAGTGTCTCTCCAGGGAGCTGGCCGCACAAGATTCAAGTCGAATCAGGTTCCATTGATCCCGGCTTCCCGAGGGCATAATTACGCGAACGACTTACCTCCGCCTGCTTCCTGGTTTCCCCCTGTTTTTATTTTTTGCAATCCCCCACAACGCCCAGGCCTACAACCAGTACAGCGCTCAGCTAGTTCCCGCCCTACCCTCCGTGTTCATCATCTTTCCCTTGAAGGCGCTTAAATTTATCCCGTCTTGCGACCATTTTTTATTTATCCTTTATTCCTGTGGACTTTAGCCATTTGCCTGGGATCGGATCGGGTGCCTTTCTCACGGGTTTTCCGTGTCGAATCTCGAAGCGGAACGTTGGCTGGGCCTCTCCGGTGTGTGATGGTGATCGCCACTGTCACCACCACAGCTGTTGCCCTCGTTGATCTAGTAATTGCTGCTGTCTCCATTGCTGCCCGGGAATCAGCAGCGTGTATTGTTAGTGGTGTGTATTTCCCTGGTCGTCGCGAACATGATTGCGACTCGGAGCAAGGAAGAAGAACGGATGCGAACGAAGGCCATCCAAAATTGGCTACATGAAAGGGCTCGCTTACGGAACTATTTGTCGAACATTCCATAACTGCTAAATCGAGGACACTGAGCTTAATTAAATCAAGGCACCTCCACCTGGGCGTCGCGGAGTTCTGCCGGCAAGGCGCACATTCCGGGGATTACATCACCGCTCCTAGCATAATTTACATTGGACCCGACGCTCAGGCCTCCACCATCAGCACCGCCGTTCCCTCTGTATTTTCCCCACCGTTGATTCACGGGCACAGGTATTCTCGCGTTGATCATCACTTTACAAGCGCAAGCAGTTCGATCATTGCCATCACATTCTCCCCCATTGCGCGCTTAGATAATGCCGTACCTTCGCAACTCGTTGCCTGCATTGTGCCCATATCCAGCTTTACTCATGACCACATGCTAGGGTACCATCACGTTTGGAAGCGCGCCATGAATGTAAATTACCAAATAAGATTGTCTCATTGTAGATCACACTCACACAACAAACGACGCTAATATTCCTTTGACCCGTGTCCCTAACCTCCGTCTGACTATGCCCCCCTAGTTCACACGGCCGGCTTCCCTCCGCAACCTTATCCCTTGGCTCGTGCGACACCTTCGAGGAGTTTTTCGGCCTTGTCTCGCTCTTTTCGGCTAACAACAACTCCATCTAACATGCGCACTTTTGAGCAAGCCCGCATGACCAAGCCACGATACGTGAGACGACCGATATAAGCCTCATCCGGGAGGTCTCGACGGAATTTCGCGTCCAGCTCGTGCCACGCCAGCGTCGGCGCGACACCGGTTGTTCCGTCACGGGGGTTGCCCCTGTTCCCACCCCTGATAGACGTTCCGGCTCCTTTCTGGCCCAATTCCGGACCCGAGGGTTTGCTGGCGCTTTGGGTGCGATGTTCTCCACTTGCGCGGTGTGCGGGCTCAGATGGCTGCAGTGCCCCAGGCACATCTTTTACGAGTAGTGGCAAGTACCACCCTAGAGTACATGGGTTCATCCTGGTGGAATATTGGAGGGTAAGCGAGAGGAACCCTAAGGACGGTGAAACAATGACAGGTGAAATGCGTGTGGGAATGGGAAAAATAATATATCTGATCGAGGAACCCCAATGAGGGGGAAAACGGTATCAAATAAAGCGAGGAAGGGGAAATTGCAGATTACGATAAGCCAGCGAACAACCCGTACCTGAAGTCAACCATTTCCACGTCGGGACAACCCCTCAAGACTTTGATTATGCCTTTCGTGCCTTTGAGCCTTGAGCCGATAATCGTGAGTTTGTTGAGCCTATGTAGGCCCTCCAGAGGCTTCACGTCCTCGAGAAAGTTGTAATTGAGGTTCAGCACTCGTAGGTTGGGCACGAGCGTGGAAAAATTTGCGGGGAGCTTTGACAGCCGGCAGGCGGCAATCTCGAGGTAAATCAGATTGTAGCACGGTTCGGAAAGAAAATGAGCTGGCAGAGCGTTGCCTGTTTATGGTGCCGTCAATTAAAAATTGGCATTATACGTCGCCGTTCGGAGGGAAACCAATTCACTAACCCGATAAATATAACCGCTTCGTATCTCGTACGTCGCGTATTGACAGAGATCTATCTGAATAGGGTCGTTGCTCGCAGAAGAGCCTAAGACAGGACTCACAGGCCATTTCCTCCTTGGTTGCGTAGACTCAAATTCTCGAGTCTAACAAGCCGATCCGCTTTCATTATATCCGCGAGGGAGTTGTTGTCGATGTAAAGCACTCGTAGGCTCGGAAAATGGCTGCCGTCGAGACGTTTCAAGCGGTTGGCGCTGAGACGCAATATGCGCAATCTAGGCAGGATGCCGTGAAGTTCGGGCTCATCAAGGGAGTTGTTGTCTGGATCAGACAACATTGAAAAAAATTAGCAAATGCGGTGGAGAGATTGGCGCAAGGCAACACATGAGAAGATTGCATTGCCCGGAAAGAATAACAGCAGAGTCTGCCATAAACAGGACATCGTGTGGAGCGGTGGCGAAAGGTCGGCATTGGGGAGATCTCATCACCGATGCACCTGGTCCTCCGACCAGTTCATGAAGGCACAAGCACTTACCTAGATTGAGAACAACCAAAGAGGGCAAAAGGTGTAGGCCAGCAACACGCTGGATCCGATTTTGGCTCACATTCAGAACCTCAAGTCTCGGCCTGCGGGAGGAGCATCGTGGGTAAAGAATGGAACAAAGCCATGCGGAACGGTGGCGGGGTAAGTGACAGGGATGTGACAACGGAGACATGAAACGGTAAGTTAGCAAGGCATTCCCCGAGTAGAGACGATACGGGAAGAAGGCGCACCAGGAACCTTGTGTGAAATCCATATTAGCAATGTGATTTCTCTGGAGACTAAGCTTGACTAGGCAGTCCATGTGCTGCAAGCCGTCAAGGGATTTGATGTGGTTCCCGTCCGCACGTAGTTCACGCAGATGCCGAAGGCACTCCAGTTCTGGACGTAAAATACATCGGCTTCGATCAGGATAAGGCGGCGCATCAGTAACTTACGACTCAAGCTTTCGATGTTGTTGTAACTAATGTCAAGGTTCTCCAAGCCGAGGAGATGTCTGAAGGAGGTTGCACTCGTCAAGCTACCGTCACACAAGATCAGAAAGCTATTGGAACGAGCAGGACGTGTTCCGTCCGGGTGAGCACGAACCTATTGCGAGAAACCGCTAGGGACCTGACCGTCTCGGGAACCCCGCTTAGCCATGCTAACTGGTTGCGATCACTGTCGCCATGTTAGCCAACATTGTCAAGTTTATACCCTCGCATCTGACCTACATTATCAGTGTACGAAGCTGAGGCAAAAATTCATTTAGCCTGGCAACACTCTCGACATTCTTGTTTGATAAGTCAATAGAGCTCAATTCTTCCCAATAGGGTTCAAACGGCTGGATGTCGGTGATAACTTGAACGAGCATGTCATGGGCAATACCGAACGATGCCTCCGTCAAGAAAGTCGCATTCGCCAGTTTCCCCGCTCCCGTTGCGGCTCCGTTGGATGATATTGGGTGCCGCGGTCCTACGGCTGCGCGCCGTGCAATATCCGATGCTGGGATCTCGGTGTCAGAGGCATCATCCACACTGAGATTGTGATTACTGCCGAGAAATGAGCTGGCGGTAGGTATGTGAACGAAGTCGGTGGGTCTTGACGGCGAATCATTGTCGATGCCTACGAATGAAGAGACGGTTAGGCACAATATAAACCCCGAAGCTCACTTACTCGTACCCGTACTCTGGAGACCATCCAGCATCTCACCAATGCGCTTTGAGCGGACAGAAGGCACAAAGCTCGGTTCTCCACCAGGGACCTTGGAAGTCAAGTCAATGTCGCTGCTGCTGTCTTGGTATGTTCCTCGTCCGAGGCCCCTGATGGGCCCTTCTCTCTTACCATCAGAGAAGCTGACAGATCGTCGGTGGCCGGGCCTGCTTGTGGGAGTACGGTAATTACTAGCAAGGGGATCAACCAACGACACAGCGGGACTCGCAACTGTATTCTTCAATGCAGAACGAATCGGCGTGGGCATTAGCATTGCATGAGACGGTCCAGGCGTGCCTACAACGGCACTGGCAGTGTGTCCGTGGTGGGGCTCATCCTTGCTTGAATTCGGGTCGTAGGCAATCTCAGGTGGACCAGCTAATGAGAACGATGCGAACAATGCGCTGACTTCCGTTACCTCCTCGTCGTCGTCATCCGAATCTGTCGTGTCGTCCTCGCCAATGACACCTGCCGCTCGCATATGACCGTGAGAGGGTCCGTCGAATGAAAAGGAAGTGAGTTCCATTTCTTCGTCATCGCCTACTTCGTCAATGTAGCTGTTATCCGTTGATGCAAGCGCTGGCTCTCCAGTACCGTCGCCCAACAGCGAGTCGTCACGTAGACTCTCAATATCGTGGAATGGATCTTCACTTTCTGCATCAATCTCCGAACCCGGCGCGTGTCCTGCACTACTGCTTTCTGGGGCCATTGGCGCTGGCGGGGCAGTTGCCTTGACCCATCGCATCATGACCTTGTCGAATACCATCTTTCCAACCCGTTCTGGCAATGAGGGTATGTCTTCTGGCGCAATACGTGTAATGTGGGCCGGGCCTGGGTGTTTCACGAAGGATCCTGAGCTGCCTGTCGTCAGTGTAGTCCCGGATACAGTGCTAGAAGAGACGAATCGATTGAGATCCTCGTTTGGACGCCCCAAAATAGACGACGTGGCAAATGTTACCGTCCTTGCTGCAGGGGATAGGAAGGCAGCATTGGTCTGAGTGCTCACTTGAAGTGCGGCGGTGCTGAACCATGGAGTTGGATCGGGTGGGCCAGGTGGTGGTGATGGGGGTGGGGCAACGAGAATGGGAGGCGCAGGGAAGCGTGCGTATATCCGAGATGTATTGAGGGAGGTGGAGCTGGTGTCCTGCTTGGACTTGTAAGTATCATAAAAGTGAGTTCCAGGTGATCTTACCAAAAAAGAAGTTTTCGGTGAATGGCTTGTCTGAACTGGTGAGCGAGGGCCAGGTTGGATAAGCGAGGGGGAAAGAAGAGGGGGGATGGCAGGAGCTGGGCTAATAGCCCGGGAAACGTTGGGGACACCGGGAATCTGTGTTGGTGGTGAGTCGGCTGCATCAGTGGAGAATATACGCTTGGCTCCTTTCATATCCTGCTTTAGCTGTGCCATCAGGCTCTCTGCTTGTTGCCTGTAACCCAAAGAGGAATGAGCCTTCCTTTTGTATGCAATTGCAACTGGATTTTCGTTCGCCTCAGATGAGTGAATGTCATTGAAGGTAGGAATAGCTTCCAAGATATTGGTGAGACAGAAGACACGCCAGCAAGGATCGACTCACATTCTCCTTGCACTCCCATTTTTCCAGACGAATCGTATGTCGCGTCAGAGTGCGTAGCAATGGACACAGGCGTGGAGAAAATGGAGATGTCCCTTGTGCTCTTGATCCGGGCCATGAGAGACCTCGACTCTCCGACATAATCTTTTCTGCAAAGCAGACTCCGCATGTCACAGCTTCTGCCATTTTCAGGGTCATCAAAGTCACTAACAGGGCTCAGTTTGACTCGCTTCGCGCTTCGTAATTCGATCGAACTGAACGGTGCCGAGGCCTCTGAGACGGTGGGAAGGCCAAACGGTGAGGAGTTCGCTGCAAGATTCCCTGCATTGCTACCTGAAGGAGAGTTGATGGCTATGGAGTCAACCATGGCAGAAAGATGATCACGGGTGAAGGTATCATATTGAAACTGGAAAAGGCGGAGGGGAGGTTCGACCGAGGGAATGACAGAAGTAGCAGTACTTGGGGTACTCTTAGTTCGAGTAAAACCAGGGGAGGTGACACGGGGTGAGGGTGCAGAATCTGGGGCCGTAAACGTGAACGGGCAATGCATGTTTGGCCGCCAACCGTCGAAGGCAGCAACCTCTGACGGATTTGAGTTCTGACTGGTGACACGAGAAGAGGTTGCAGGTACGATTGAGGGTGGCACATGGTGAGAAAGACGGCCATGTGTTGGAGGGTTAAGGATTGTGTGAGAGGAATCCCGCCCGGGAGAAGGGGGGTCGAACATGCACTCAAGGGGAATTGGGCTGAAGAAATCTTTGATGAGACCCTTCCTTTGTCCAGGAGTTTTTTGAGGAAGCGCAGAAAGGACATCTTGGCGAATTAGGAATGTACCGGGGACGTTGACGTCGCCGACTGGGAGGGAACTAGTGAGAGCTTGAGGGCCAACGGGGACTGTCAACGAAATTGAGCGAGTGTGAAGGTCGTCACCACTATGGCCCTCGTCTGGCCACTCGTCTTGGAGTTCTTCGGTCTGCCAGGCTGGCTGGGAAGTCGGCATGCCCCTACGTTCCAAGCCGCTGCCACCAAGTTTAGTGTCCTTCATACACGTGATCGCGAATGCGGGTGACTGTGCACCAAACAGTCCACATTCCGATATTTCAAAATTTCGATGCCCACTAACGCGGTGACCCCGCAGGATCCTCAACTATCTACAAAATCTCGTCCCATATCATCCGAAGAATGCCCCCAGGAGTGTCGCAGTTCGGCAGACACTTATTCTTCGCCCAATAGCATGAAAAAACGATCATCTATCGCATCGGACAATAGCGATCTCTTCATCAACCACAAGCACGCGACCTCCAACTACAAGCGCCAGAAATATACCAAAACTCCTTCGACCAGAACGCTGAGTGAGACACTCTCAGCTTCCAACGGAAAGACCAAAATATTCTCGTCCCTACGAGAGCAGAGAGAACAATTGCCTATCGCGCGAGGTGCGGTCCTTTCATTTAAATGTCGACCATAAGACCTATCCCCCCCCCTCCCTTCGCACAGGTCGCGAGTCACTCGTACGTAGTATCGCGTCGAATAGCGTGACAGTCGTCCTTGGTGAAACGGGATCTGGAAAGTCAACCCGTATGTTCCGATACTACTTTCTCGCGATCTTGTCCATATAGTTGTGCATAGAACTTCCTCAATACCTGCTCGAGGATGGCTCTTACCGTGGCCAGATCGCCATCACACAGCCTCGACGCGTCGCAGCGACCTCTCTCGCCATTCGCGTCTCAGCTGAGCAGGGGCAAGCTCTTGGCGCTCTCGTCGGGTACTCGGTGCGCTTCGACGAGCGTGTAAGCCCCGGAACGCGAATCAAATACCTCACTGATGGAATGCTCGTACGAGAGATGATGGGCGATCCGTTGCTCACGCGCTACGACGTTGTTATCGTGGATGAAGCACACGAACGTACCCTACGTACAGACGTAGTGCTTGCAGGTTTGAAACGAATTTTGGCTATACGAAATGGCGATGGCCCCGACAGGAAGGGAAAAGGCAAGGCAAATCCCCTCAAGGTTGTCGTCATGTCCGCAACGTTGGATGCAGAGAAGTTCAGCAAGTTTTTCGAGAAGTGCGTTTTTTTGCATTCCTACGTTTCTCATCACTGAAAACTGAATAGCGCACCCGTGCTCTATGTTAAAGGTCGCCAGCACCCAGTATCCATATTCCACACGTCTACCAGCCAAAATGATTATGTCGACGCCGCGTTACGCACTTTCTTCCAGATTCACGTAGACAGGCCCCCGGGAGATGTTCTTATATTCCTTCCAGGTATTTTTGAGCTCCCCATTTTCCTGTTTACTTTGAATCCTAATTGTATTTAGGCCAGGATGACATCGAGAGCCTTGAGAGTTCATTGCGCATGTATGCCAATCAACTCCCCCAAGACGTACCCAACGTGACCGTCCATTCCCTTTATGCGTCACTTTCCAATGTGCAGCAAGCAAAAGTGTTCCAACCCACACCGCCCGACTCGCGCAAATGCGTCCTTGCTACCAATATAGCGGAAACATCAATTACAATTCCCGGGGTGAGATACGTGATAGATACTGGGAAGCAGAAGGAAAAGAGGTACCTGGCAAGGATAGTAGGAAGCGGTGAAGCCTATTGAATGACCACCCATCCCACACTATTTCTAATTTGCATAGCTCAGGCTTTGACACCCTTCTCCAAACAGACATTACCAAATCTTCCGCCATGCAACGTACCGGTCGGGCAGGACGCGAGGGTCATGGCTACTGCTTTCGCCTCTATACTGAGGAGGCGTTCAACTCCATGGCTATGTCTGCTAAGCCAGAAATACAGCGTACTAACCTTACGGAGACATTTCTAATGCTGAAGGTTATAGGCCAAGACCTGGACAGAATGCCATTCATGGATAGACCGGACCAGGAATCCAGTACGCTTCCCTCACATCATCCGTAATCTCGTTTCACATATTACAATGCAGTCGGTTCGGCGTTGCGGACGCTCTGGCTCCTCGACGCTATTGACAATTCCCGCTGTCTAACAGACTTCGGACGGTCACTCGCGAAGTTCCCCCTTGAGCCACAGCACGCAGCAACACTGCTCGCCTCCGTAAAACATCAGTGCACATCCGAGGTCATATCCGTTCTTTCATTGTTGTCATCGTCTGCTCCTCTCTTCCCCGACACTACATCACAGCGGGACGCAGCTAGTGAAGCCCGTGCAAAATTCCGCCATCCATCTGGTGATCATTGGACGATGCTGAATGTGTTCCGTGCATACGACGAGATATATGTCTCGGAGGATAAGAATGGGCGTAAAGACTGGTGCAAGCGGAATTTTGTCAACCAACGGGCGCTTCGTGAGGCGCGCGACATTCGGACACAGTTGCAAAGCGTCTGTGACCGGATGAACATTGACTGGAGGTCGTCTTGCGGAAATGAGGAGACTCCCGTGCTCAGGAGCCTTTTGAAGGGACTACTGCAACAAGTGGCGCTCTTGCAACCTGACGGCTCTTACAAGCAGATCATGGGTCCATCGGTATGTCTGTTGAAGCCGCCTCTGCGTGTAGTACTAAAATATTTTCAACAACAGATCGTCAAGATCCACCCGAGTTCTTTCTTGATAGATAAGCGTTCACCAGCCATCATGTATAACGAGCTCGTAAGTCATAGCGTTGCCGTTAGGTGGTAAATGTTAAACTGAACTTGCTTAGGTGTATACGACAAATATTTACGCTCGTGGTGTATCGGCGATGTACAAGTCGTTTATTGCAGAATTTCCAAAACTTGGTGGGATGAGAGTGTCGTAGCATACGCATACGTATTGTACTCATCGTATTTGAATATCACGGCGGTTGGTGGGTCTCGGCAATTCTCGGAGTTTTGCCAAAAGCGCTTGGTTGCTGGCAGCGCGGGGTCAAGCTCCGAAGCCTTCAAGCGACACTCAAGTACTCAACACTCGCCCACCCTCCTCTCCCTTTCCTTCTTACTCGTCCTCAATCGTCCTCAATTCTTTTGCTATGTTGCAGAGGAACACTTTGAGGCGCATGCGTTGCGCAACTGGCAGGTCCAGGCTCCCTGTCACCCTCAAGCAGGGCTCTCTTCTCCTTCACCGCGAACTCGCCACTCCGACTTCTTCCCCGTCGCCGAACGACCCTTTCGCAAACGGTACCAATACCCACTATGCCGAGGAGATGTATCGCCATTGGAGAAAAGACCCGACTTCGGTGCACGCCTCCTGGAACGCCTACTTCTCTGGCCTTGAGAAGGGATTGGGTCCCAATGCCTTCCAGCCCGCACCCAGGTTTCTCCCTGCCCCCTCAGACGGTGCCCCTGCACTTCACGCGTCTGGTGGCGCCCAACTTGATGACCATCTCAAAGTGCGCATAAGGATTACCGCTCTTATTCTTGATACCAATGGCTTCGTAGGTACAACTATTGGTTCGTGCCTACCAAGTGCGCGGGCACCACGTCGCCGAGCTTGATCCTCTCGGAATTCTCGATGCCGATCTCCAGGATGTGCATCCTCCCGAACTTGAATTGAGTCATTATGGCTTCACCGAGCGTGATCTCGACAAGCAGATCACTTTAGGACCCGGCATCTTACCCCACTTTGCCACGGAGGACCGCAAGACCATGAGCCTTGGAGAAATCATCAAGACCCTCAAGCGCATATACTGTAAGTTCCCTCTTCTCGAGTTTGTAACCACGTATGACCAGGCATCAGGTGGTGCTGTCGGAATTCAGTATGTCCACATCCCGGACAAAGAGCAATGCGACTGGATTCGTGAGAGAATCGAGGTGCCGAAACCGTGGAATTACACCTTGGAGGAAAAGAGAATGATTCTTGACCGCCTCATTTGGTCTGAGTCCTTCGAGAAATTCATTGCTAGCAAGTATCCCAACGAGAAACGTTTTGGCCTTGAAGGCTGCGAGTCACTCATTCCCGGCATGAAAGCTCTCATAGACCGCTCCGTGGATCATGGTGTCAAGCACGTCACCATTGGTATGCCCCATCGGGGCCGGTTAAATGTCCTGGCGAACGTCATCCGGAAGCCTATCGAAGCTATTCTAAACGAATTCTCTGGGGTGGTTGATTCAGATGCTTTCCAGGCTGGCGATGTAAAGTATCACCTTGGTGCCAATTACGTTCGTCCTACTCCATCCGGCAAGAAAGTCTCTCTATCCCTTGTCGCCAATCCATCACATTTGGAAGCCTGCGATCCGGTCGTCCTCGGGAAAACTCGCGCGATCCAATTTTTGGAAAATGACGAAGCTAGCCATACCACTGCTATGGGCGTTTTGCTTCACGGTGATGCTGCTTTCGCAGGACAGGGCATCGTCTACGAAACTACGGGCTTCCACAATCTCCCGTGCTATGGCACTGGCGGCACAATCCATCTTATCGTCAATAACCAGATTGGCTTCACTACCGACCCTCGTTTCTCCCGATCAACACCATATCCTTCCGATATTGCCAAATCCATTGATGCACCAATCTTCCACGTCAACGGTGACAACACAGAGGCCGTCACATTTGTTTGTCAACTCGCGGCCGATTACCGTGCTAAATACAAGAAGGACGTCGTCTTAGACATCGTCTGCTACCGGCGCTACGGGCACAACGAGACTGACCAACCTAGCTTCACCCAGCCGCGGATGTACCAAGCTATCGAAAAGCAACCTACTCCCCTAACAGTGTACACCAAATTCCTCGTTGGGCGGGGTACTTTCACCGAGAAAGATATTGATGAACACAAAAAGTGGGTCTGGGGCATGCTCGAGACGGCGGCCGAAGGCGCGAAAGATTACGTCCCGACGGGTAAAGAATGGCTCTCAGCTTCATGGCCGGGTTTCCCCTCCCCGAAGCAACTTGCGGAGCAGATCCTTCCAACTCGTCCGACCGGCGTAGACGAAGCGACGCTCAGGCATGTTGGCAAAGTTGTTTCATCCTATCCTTCGGACTTCAGTGTTCATCGCAATCTTGCGCGCATCATCAAAGGCCGCGGCAAGTCTGTCGAAGATGGTGAAGGCATTGATTGGTCTACGGCGGAGGCCCTCGCGTTTGGTTCCCTTGCACTAGAGAAAAAGCACGTACGAGTGTCAGGACAAGACGTCGAGCGCGGGACCTTCTCCCAACGGCATGCGCTCCTCCATGACCAAGAAAACGAACGACAATATGTACCTTTGAATAACCTCGGTGGTGGTCAAGCACGCTTTGTCGTTTGCAATTCTTCGTTGTCTGAATTCGGCACACTTGGCTTTGAGCTTGGTTATTCTCTTGTTTCTCCTGACACATTGACGATATGGGAGGCTCAGTTCGGTGATTTCGCCAATAACGCCCAGGCGATCATCGACCAGTTCATCGCATCGGGAGAGCGGAAGTGGCTGCAGCGTAGCGGCCTCGTCGTGAATTTACCACATGGATACGATGGCCAAGGACCCGAACACTCCAGCGCGCGTCTCGAGCGATTCCTGCAACTTTGTGACGATCATCCCAATCATTTCCCCAGCCCTGAGAAGCTCGAACGTATGCACCAGGACTGCAATATGCAAATTGTGTATCCAACGACGCCGGCTAATTATGTGAGTGGTGTTGTACAGTCGCAAACTTGGTCATCAATGTCCCCTTCTAGTTCCATGTTCTTCGCCGTCAGATTCACCGTGATTTCCGCAAGCCGGTGCGTCCCCATCGTATGCGTCAAGCGTCTTTTCTCTTATATGTTTTATAGCTGGTCCTGTTCTTCTCCAAGTCGTTGCTTCGTCATCCGAAAGCAAGGTCATCCCTCTCGGAAATGGTCGATAACACTCATTTCCAGCGCTACTTACCGGAAAGTTCCCAGGATCTTGTTTCTCCCAACGAGATACGGCGTCATATCCTCTGTTCAGGTAAGTATTATGTCTGCCTGGCTCGTGACAAATCCCAAGCAAATACTTGCCGCCGTAGGTCAAGTTTACCATACACTCCTTCAGGAGCGTGAGGCGAAGGGCATTAAAGATGTAGCGATCAGCCGCGTCGAGCAGATCTCTCCCTTTCCTTATGATTTGGTATGTCCACCTCTCACCGGCATTGGAATGTCGTTCGACTGTTTCCTAGGTTGCTCCCCACCTTGACGCGTATCCTAATGCGGATATTCTCTGGTGCCAAGTAAGACCGATTTTAATGTCGCGCTATCTATCTAACGTGTCGGCACCTGTAGGAGGAACCTCTCAACAATGGCGCCTGGACTTATGTTGGGCCTCGTATCTACACCACCGCCAACGTAACCCAGCATCACAAAGGCAAATACCCTCACTACGCCGGTCGCGGGCCAACGAGCTCTGTCGCTACTGGCAGCAAGGTATCTCGGGTTCATAAATCGCCCACCTCCAGCTGACCATCTTTTAGGTTCAACATAAAAAGGAGATCGAGGCGTTCTTGCACACTGCCTTTGCCTAGTATAGTAATACGCTGTAACTTCATGAACCTCATAAATCCGGCTTTGAACTAGCACTTGCACTGTCCAAAGCCTTACGTATCTGAATATATAGAACTTCTCCCCTCCGATCATCCCGATCATTTGTTCATCACCGCTCCGTCTGCAACACGGGTACCAGGTACCGTGGACCCCACAACGTGGGTCAGGTGTTCGCTTCCCCAATGATACGTGCAACAACAGTCTATGTATTAAAGGGATGTACATTCATGGCAAACAGAACTTATGCCGGTGTCTTGATGTACATACTCAAACGGTGTTCGTCAACTTCGGTACAGCTATATGAATGGAACCTGTGGCGCATGAACAGTCGTGGAGAAGCCGCGGAAGGCGGGGGAAGGGATAATTATAATGATACATGTATACGGCGCATGCAAAATGATTACGCAAATGTTAAACGCTTTCTCGATCCAGCCTGCCGAGTCCGTTCCGAGCATGTTGGTGCTGCATGATGCTTGGAACAATCCCTCTCTGGCACCACCGATCGCGCCACAGGCTTGTCCTCAAAGGTCAAAAGGTCATAGAGGGATGCGATTTGATCACCCTGCATTTGACCGTATATGTGATGAGGCAACGCTTTAAATTAAAATAGTGCGAACTCCTCACCCTTTGCTCGAGGACGTCGATTACCTCGCGCAAATGTTGCGCCAATACATTCCGCTTCACAACGTTTGAGGCGGCGTCCATAAATTTGTACTGGTCCGCCAGCTCGGTGTAGATGCTACGCGTGGAACACTCAGCACGACGAAAACATAGGGAATGAGTGAACCCGTACCCTTTATAATGAGTAAAATCGTCCTCTAGCTCCCTCAGCACCCGCACGAGCACCGTCTGTGGTGGAAGGTTGTCAGTTCTTGAGCCCTTATCAAGGAACTCAAGGTTCATGGTGGCTCCTTGTGCCCTCTCGCCATCGGCGATCGAACCCTCTTCGAAACCCTCGTCCTCTTCGCCTGCATCCGCAACGGTAACCTTGCGACCCTTACTTGCCGGGTACCAGAGCGGTCTCTGGGCAGCCTCGTGATGACGTCGGCGGTGGCATACAGTACACGTCTTTGTGTTGTGCTCTGGTGCGGAGAAGAACATCCGCTCGAGGCGGGCGCCACGTATCTGGGGAAATGGCGTCTCCCCTGAGGGTTGTCGGCCTCGGGCAGCGTGCGCGGGCGTCGGGGCGCTGGGACGAGAACCTTGTAGGATGGGAACGGCGGGCGGTGGGCTTGAAACCCGTCGCCGTTGTTGGTGGATACTGTCCGGGGTGGCAGCGTGCTCTGCTAGAGATTCGGCGATGCGAGAGCTGCGGGCTGAACCTATTGACGACGTCACGCTGGGCGCACGGTGCGATCCGTTGCTACTGAGTGAGCTCCCTAGTCTGGACGATGAGCGTGATCGTTCTGAACGCCGCTCTTCAAGTTCCACGGAAATGCGCTCGACTTCGTCATAGTCGACATAACGTCGCATGTGGCCCACATTGCCTGTCATGGGAGTGGATCCAAAAGTTGCGTGGTCCGTGCGGATGGTGCGCTCCAGCAGAGCGCGACGCGCAAGAGCAGGTTGAACGTCCTCGATTTCATAGTCGTCAACATCTTGTTGAAAATTGGGACTCCCGTCCTCGTCCTCGTCCTGTCCCTCTCCTACTTTGGAGTTGTCGATGTTTCCTTCCTGGCTTGCATCCGGGCCATGGTCCTGAGGGCCATCATGGGAGTTAGAGAGACTACGCTCCCTTCTTTCTCTGAGGCCCTCTTCCACGACACCCTTAAGTACTTCCACTTCGCCAGCAATTTTTTCTACCTCTCGCCGAAGTAGGTCGACCTCGCGCACCTTCTGCCGAAGAGTATTCTTGTCTGCTTCTCGGAGAGTGCGCAGTTCGTCGAGTAGTGCTTTATGTGTCGCGAGTTCGGATGTGAGTCTTGCCATGTGTGATCGGAGAGTGGTAATAAGTGACTCCAGAGCTGTGCCATAAGTTTAGTACCAAGACGGGGAGCAGTAGACAAGAGATAGCAACAAACCTTTCTTCTCCTCTACAGATTGTTTATAGCGCTTCTGCTCTACCCTTGCATCTTCCATAGCTCGCGCTTTGCCTTTCGTTCTTGAATCAGCCACCTCCATTCGCTGCTGTCTCACCAAAAGATCTTCACGCTGGGTGACCAATGTGTGCTGACGCTCAACGTCCTGTCGACATACGTCCAATTCGTGCTCAAGTTCCTTCATGCGCTTTCTCGATGTGTGGTTCTCGGCATCAAGATGAGCAATCTTCTTCTGTAACAGGTTCATGGCTAGCTGCAGACGTGCTGGAAGGTAATGAGCAGAAAGTAGCAAGGGACACAGGAAGGCAAGACAAACCATGCCCGTTTTTGTCCTCGGATTCCTTGCCTATATCCCCATAGGACTGGTGCGATTGCCCTTTGGCGGGGCTCTCGACAGCGACTGTTAGGCCGGTCACATCAGGGAGCTGAACCAGCTTTTTCTTCGCGTTTGAGGAGCCAACGAAGGTGTTTGCTTAGGTCGCTTGTTAGTTGGAAGATACGATATTTCAGCAGTGGCTTACTTGGTATTGGTTTTGTCCTGAGTGCGCTTTGCGTAGGACCAACATGTGACAATCCCTCGATCTCCACGGGGGCGTGCCATCTGCTCTGTTCAACTTCTATTTCACGCGCCAGTCCCCTCGCCAATCTTGTGAAATGTGAGTTGGCGGTGGACGGCGTAGGTGGGCGAAGTGCGTTATCCGGCTCGGCCACCTGCAAATGTGGCTGGATCTTCCGCGGGCGGGGCGTCGGCTCGCCTTCTCCGAGATCGGGTTGCACTGTACGAAGAGAGGAAATCCGTGCATTTAAATGATGAGGCGGAGGTTGTTGTTGTGATTCAAACCGACTCGAAGATGGCATCGGTCTCTGCGCAGGAGCATACGTATGAGCTGGAGATGCAGGACGGTGTCGCAATGCAGGAGAGCGTGGGCGCTTTGGAGAGAGCATCAGGTGAGAGAGGGCATCGGAAAGCTTCGGCTTTGATGATGTTGGGTCGGGGGTGTCTAACTCTGATGAAGAAGATGACGTTGATTGCTCTGAGCGAGGCGAGCGGACGTGGCGAGTGGCGGCCCTAGCTCGCTGCGTGGATAAGACTCTGTTGAACTCTGTCGTGCTATCCATAATGAGGGGGTCAATTGGCATGGAGTTCGACTGGAGAGAATCGTCATGAGTTGTTGCGGAAGAAAGTAAGAGGGAGGCGCACAGCATGCCGCGATGGAGCTTGATCGGCGCCAAGTAAACTGAATTGACTGCCTATGCCTGCAATGAGGTCCTGGAGAGGGCGATCGGGGTCGTACTCTGCGCCACTGAGGCTAATATCACGCCTTTCACCTCTTCCCGCAAGCCCAGCGCTAAGAGTGAGCGCACTGGCGTGGTGTGCGGCTGTTGATAACGTCTCGCCTCCAACGAAAGGACGGACCCCTTCGTCGTCTTCGCCGGTACGATAAGACCAGGCATGCAGTTGACTGATACCTTCATCCATATCGAGGGCGTCTCTAGAGGGATCGATAGAGTTGAAAGCAGAGAACGGAGCTGAGACGCTCGAGTGGTGTCGAGGATTCTCGACAGAGAAGTCGTCATGAGTAGAGGAGAGGTGAAGAGACAAGTCTGTATGGAGGAGATTCTTCTCCAGTTGAATGCGAGACTGTTCCTGCTCATCGCCTGCAATGCTAATATCGAATGTTGGTGGTGCTCTCCCCATAGCGGCGCACGATGAGGTGTGGGGTTGCCGGTCCTAGGTGGGAGTCGGGGTTGAGGCCAAGCGAACGCCAACACCAACAACCGACGCGTAGATCACGTGTCCGCGTTCCACCTTCGTCCACAATGTCGGAGGAAAGAACACACAAGGCCCATCGTCCGTCTCAGTCGGGTAAAAAGAAAAAAGAAAAGAATAGTGGGTTTAACGAAAAGGTGCCTGGCCAACTCCTAGACGTTGTCTCAACACCTCACCATCTTTCCTCAAGGCGTTCGCACCTAGATCCGGGCGCAGAGCGGAAAGACAAGGTCGACGTGCTGCAGAAAAAGATCAAAGTCGTCTGCACGTCCCTCTTGTCGATCGCACTCCCGATGACATCCCTCCACCGGTCATAGTTGCTATCGTTGGCCCACCAGGCGTGGGAAAGAGCACCCTCATCAAGTCTCTGGTCCGCAGGTATACCAAGCAGACGCTAACTGACATCAGAGGTCCTGTGACAGTAGTTAGCGGGAAACTACGACGACTCACTTTTATTGAGTGTAACAATGACCTCAATTCTATGATCGACATTGGCAAAGTCGCCGACCTCGTTCTTCTCATGATTGACGGATCATTCGGCTTCGAGATGGTACGTATAACGACCGCTATATCCCATACCGAGAGCACATCTTTTTACAGGAAACATTTGAATTTCTGAACATACTCCAAGCCCATGGCTTTCCAAAAGTCATCGGTGTCCTCACTCACCTGGACCTTATTAAGAAAGCTGCTACCCTACGTGCCACCAAAAAAGCCCTAAAAAAACGTTTCTGGGCTGAAATTTATCAGGGTGCAAAGCTTTTCTACCTCTCTGGTGTCCTCAACGGGCGCTACCCCGACTCCGAAATTCTCAACTTGTCACGTTTCATATCTGTCATGAAGTTCCGCCCTCTTATCTTCCGCAACGCCCACCCATACCTCCTGGCGGACCGATTTGAAGACCTCACTTCACGCGAAAAAATACGTTTGTCCAAGGGGAAATGTGATCGCGTTATCACGATTTACGGTTACCTCCATGGCACCAATTTACGGGAAGGTACTAAGGTGCATATTCCTGGGGTCAGTGATCTGGATGTCCATTCTATTACCCTGCTTGGAGATCCATGCCCATTTCCTACTCTCGAGTCGGAAAAACGTCGGAAGCTCAGCGAGAAGAAGAAACTCCTTGTGCACGCACCGATGAGCGACGTTGGTGGTGTAATGTATGATAAAGATGCTGTGTGGGTCAACATCCCGGGTAGTTTTACTCGCGGTAATGCAGACGGTGAGGGTCCATAGTATTTCCCCCTACTCCTCCGCTGACGAGAGTCGTTTAGCCCCTCATGGCGAGGGTGAACAGATGGTCATGGATCTGCAAGAGGTCAACGAGACTCTCGAGGACGTTGTTGCGCGCAGTCAGATTCGTCTGTTTGGTTCCTCGTCCAAATCACTCTCCATCGACCCCTCTGCTAGCGGGCATACCCTCCCACGTGATCTAGGTGACGATGAGGAGCAAGAAAGTGATACGGGGGATGATGGGCAAGAGGGTGGCGACCTGACAGGTGCCTCTGAAGACTATGATGACGAGCTACGTCACAACGAAGGAGAACTGCATTTTACCGGGCGCTCAACGCAACGAACAGTGCACCGATCAGCAGACAAGTTGCCACCAACCCACGAACACGGAGAAGCCGACGTTGAATACGCGGAGAGTGACTCTGACCTAGGAGAAGAGGATGGCGTAGGCGTGCACATGCATGCTGACCTAGGCGACAATGACAAAACAGACCTGCAGAGCGACACTGACGAGAGCATCGACGATGAAGTCCCAAGGTGGAAATCTAATTTATTGGACCAAGCAAGCGCATCGTTCCAAGTGGCATGGAAACACAGGGACAGTGACTGGACGAAGCTCATCTACTCAAGTACACTGTCTCCACGTCGGGTTGTACGGGATGAATCAAGTACAGACGGCGAACGAGACGAGAACGACGAGGAATATGACGACCTTTTCAAGCTGAAAAAGGTGACTGATGCCGATGCCGACGCCTTGGACGCTACGAAGGAGGCATACCTTCCTAATCAGTTAAGAAAATGGGAGGACGAAGAAGCGCTTGATTCCATTCGACACCTATTCATAACGGGTGGGAATGATCCCTCCATGGACGAAGGCGCCGGTAGCCACAACGGTGCTGCAAGTGACGATGACACCAACGAGGACGAGGACGAAGAGACAGATCCTGATGGCAAGGATGGGACCCCACAAGTAGACGTACTTGATTCCCGTGCCGCCGCACTTGTGGTCAAGAAGGAAGCCCTCAAGCGTAAATTCGACGAGCAGTACGACGATCCAGAGTCTGCAAAGCAAGATTTTTACACAGAAGCGAAAGAAGCAATATCTGTGCAGCGTGCTCTCAACCGTGCCGAATTTGCAGATGTCGATGCCACGACACGCTCACTTGTAGAAGGTTACCGACCAGGCTCATATGTTCGCCTGGAACTTCATTCTGTGCCATGCGAGCTATCTGAACACTTCGACGCTACACGTCCACTGGTAATAGGTGGACTCTTATCCGCAGAAGAACAGTTTGGCTTCGTACAAGTGCGTATCAAGCGCCATCGCTGGCACACACGCACGCTGAAGACCAACGACCCTCTCATTCTGAGTTTGGGATGGCGACGCTTCCAAACCGTACCAATATATTCCCTCGACGACCATTCAATTCGGATGCGCATGCTCAAATACACGCCAGAGCATATGCACTGCTACGCAACCTTCTATGGACCGGTGTCTGCTCCTAACACAGGATTCTGCGCGTTCAATTCCTTGGAAGACGGCGCTGCAGCTTTTCGCGTAGCGGCAACTGGAGTGGTCCTAGATATTGACCGATCAGTGAAGATCGTCAAAAAGCTCAAGTTAACTGGGGTGCCGTACAAGATTTTTAAAAACACGGCGTTCGTGAAGGACATGTTCTCGAGTGCTTTGGAAGTAGCCAAGTTCGAAGGTGCGAACCTCAGGACGGTTTCGGGCATACGCGGCCAAGTGAAAAAAGCGCTGCCAAAGCCGGATGGCGCGTTCAGAGCCACGTTCGAGGACAAGGTGTTGATGGGTGGTGCGTGCAATCACTCCTTGAAGTTATCTTCCATACGACGATTTCCTTAGACACCATATTCCTCCGTGCCTGGTATTCCATTCAGCCTCGCAAGTTCTACAATCCCGTCTCATCTCTTCTGCTTTCCACTCAGTCCAGCTGGAGTGGTATGCGCCTCACTGGTCAGGTGCGACGCGAGCAGGGCTTGTCCGCACCGCACCAACTCGATTCGGCATACAAACCTATCGAACGCCCTGAGCGGCGCTTCAACCCACTGAAAGTCCCTCGCAAGCTGCAAGCATCGCTTCCTTATGCATCTAAACCGAAGCTCATGAAGCCCCAGAAGAAGGAGACATACCTTCAAAAGCGTGCAGTCTTACTCGAGCCCGAAGAGAAGAGGGCATTAGCGGTGATGCAACAGATGCATGCACTGCGGAAAGAAGCAATCGCGCGGCGACGGGAAAAGAAGCAAGGGCGCTCGCAAATTCGGAAAAAGCGACTCGAAAAGGACGAACAGAGAAAGAGAGAGAAGGAGCGAGAGGAAAGGAAGGAACATATGCGAGTAGCGGGGATAAAAAGCAAGCGCGAGGCAGAGAAAGAGGAAGGTGTCAGCCGGAAAAAAAAGAAAACTAACCACTAAGATAAGCCATGGTGTCGCCAGTGTTCGGCGCTCGGCGGCGGTCAGATGCCGGCGATTCCGTTCGGGCTTGCTTACAGACCCCGTTCGCAAGGACCAGGCTCGCATTCAGGTGTTCACGCAAAACCCGCTCCAGAGGTGGAGCTGTGCCTTACTAGTGATTGAAGCTCAGTGGAGGCACGGTCTTGCCACATCGAGCACCGGCGGCATCCACGGGAGTACTTCGCGATTAGGAGTTTATTTCCTTCTTTCATCCAACCCCTGTCTTGTCCTTTCCAGCGCTCAGCGCCCACTTGTCTTCCTGCACAGTAGTCTTTTGTCCCTCAGAAAAAGCTGATGGATTCTCCCGACCTTTCAGAGCGAAGTTATCCATCGTAGAAGCTGAGGTCATACGAGAAAATGCATTGGCCACGACGTAGACGAGATCACGCATCATCTAAACTAACAACCGCCCCGGTCTTGGCTCCCGGGGGCTTGCAATCAATATTAAACTGTGCGATGAAATGTGTTTATCGACCATGAACGTATGAACACACAAATGCGGTATGCACCCTGCGACAAATATGGCTAGTTGCCTTCTTCCACAGAACACCAATTCAATGAAACCGAAGTCGCTCACCAAGAACCTCTGCCAGCTCCAAACCATCGTCGGTAGTAAAGTTCGTGCAGCCCACGACTGCTACATCCTCCAATGCATCAATAGTCCGCCCATCAATAATGGGGCTGTCCGTCATGCGCGCTCTCTCACGAACGGCTTCCACTATAGCTCCCCCGCTCAGTCGCTGGCAATTAATCAACTCCAAACTCCGGAGCCTTGGCAACAGCGCTGTCCCGTCCGCATGCGGCGCAAGCATACGCACAACTCGATCGGCCATGTCGCTCGCGACAATCCGGAAGTCGGTCAACGACTCAGCGCGGGAGAACAGCCATGAAAAGTCCTTCGTCCGCATGTCCGCATAATCCATCTCTAGTACACGTAATGGTGGGGAACTGCGACCCAAAAGGCTCCGAAGCCCCATACCCGTCGCGTGGTCGCTGCGCGGTGATTGGGAGAAATCAGAGAATTCGTCATCCGAGTCACCATCTTCGAGAGCACACTCGAAACCAAAGGCCAGTTGGCTGGGAGACGGAAGAGATATTTCTGTTGGCGTGGGGGAAGACATAGTTCCATTTGTCCCTGTGTCCGGGCCAATCTCTGGGCTCTCGAGGGGGATGTTGATGCCAGGTGCAGGAGAGGGGGCGGTAGGCGAACGCGAGGGAGGAAGAAGATAAGGGTTGAGGACGGGAAAGTCGAAGTCGACATTGAGATGCTCGAGGTAAAGCTCCTGTAAGGCGGGAGTGTGAATATGTGAAAGCAAAATGCGCGTGGCGAGTGTGCTATGCAAGACGAGAGAGCGCAGACGTGGGAGCGAGACGATAGGTGGTGGGCGCCGAATGTCCTCGGGGGTGATCACGGGCTCTAACATGGACCCTGTGAAGGAGAAGAACTCGAGCTCGGGGCAGACGGTGAGAAATTGGAGAAGGTTGTCCGGGCGTATGTTCAGAATTAATGAACTCTCGGAAACTGAGAGTGTGACGAAGCGGAGTGGACTTAATGTGAGCGGGGAGGGAAGTTTGGACAACATGACGGTCATGAACAGAAGGTTGGAAGTTAATGAGATCGTGTAGGGCTTGAATGTGCCGGGAGGCGCACTATCCCCTGCCTCGGCTACCTGAACCTGGATGTGATGGGCCATTTCGTCCATCTCTGCTGGATCGAGGATGCCAATGTCGAGTTCTTCCAACTTTGGTTCACCGTTCCCTCTGTCCCAAAACTCTCCGAAACGGACCGCCTCCTCTTTTGCACCTCCGATTGTACAAGAGCGCCATCTACCTAAATGGTTCAAGAAAGGTGAGAGGAGGGGGAGAAGGCTATCCCTTGATAAAATGTTGATGTCCACATCGAAAGGGAGACCTGAGCTGCGCGCAACATATAAGTTGGCGACACGGTTGGCGAGATGGAAGGGCAGAGAGCGATCATCTAAGACAATGAACTGGAAGAGCCGTGGGGAATGATCAGTGATGGCTCTCCAACGGCTGCAGACCTCTCCAAGGGTGACCACAGTGAGAGCAGATGAATGAGTACACCAAGTAAATATATCGACTAGTAATTCTGTAGGGAGACGCTCCATGAGGCCTCAGCCTGAGGCGAGAGGCGAGGCAAGGGTCCCAGTTTCCGAGTCGCGACCCGGAAACTGGACATACATTAATTATAAGTAAATTCAAGTCCTTATGATACCTTTATTATATAATTGATTAAACTGCCAAATTGTGGCTGTCGGCACTCGAATTGTCAACGAACTCTAATCATCACGGTCATCCTCAGCCTCCCACACACCTTCACACAAAATGCCCGGCGTACGCGACATTAGGTGTGTCCTGTTTCCTCAGGAATTTCGAAATAAATCTAACGGAGCGGCATTTCTGCAGTGCAGAAGCCTTTATTGCTGCATACGCATCCCATCTTAAGCGATCGGGCAAGCTTGAGGTCCCTACTTGGGTCGATATCGTTAAAACCGGTGCATACAAGGAATTAGCACCCTATGACCCAGACTGGTATTATGTCCGTGCAGGTATGTTCATGCACAAGCGATTCATTCGGTTTCAACAATACTTACTCGGTTGCAGCCGCTGTTGCACGGCACATCTACCTGCGCAAAGATGTCGGGATTGGTGCTCTCGCAAAACTCCATGGGGGTCGCAACCGTCGCGGGAATAGACCCTCACGCCATGGAGATGCTTCCTCTTCTGTCCAACGTAAAATCTGCCAATCATTAGAGAAGATCGGCGTGCTCGAACAGGGACCAAATGGTGGACGCCGCATCTCACAAGACGGGCAGCGAGACCTCGACCGAATTGCCACTGCCGTTGTTGAGACAGAGCGGGAGCAGGCGGAAGAAGACGAGGAAGACGAAGAGGAAGAAGACGAGGAGTAATAACGACGCCTCCTCGCTACGCAGCGTGTAGTTTTTATGCTCCTTTGATGTAATGATCACAGGTCCCACTCTCAAGGATATGTTTGCGATGCATTGCGCCAATACCTATGTCCCTTGTCGATAACGACACCGTGTCCGCGTCGTGGACCGCATCCCACTACCTTTGTGCGAATCGATCGGTTATTCCCATGGAGTCTACCTAGGGCAAAAGTGCGCTCACTTGTGTGGTGCTCGTTATTCGCCCAAGTCCGGCGTACACGTTCAGGGAAAGCGCCTTGGCTGGTACATCAGAACACGTCACTCGCCAACTTACAGTGTGTACAGACTCTGAGCATTACTCGTATTCAAGCACACACTTATAGAATAACGGTGTACTTTCACACGTGTTGTATCTATGAAGTGTATACAATATAATTGCGTCACACTGAAGGACGTGGCGGTGTTGCCAATTCAGACGGCGAGCAAGCGCTTCTAGACCTAGGGCAACGCTGCTCTTTCCCCAGGCAAACGGCCTTACAATGTCTACCAGGTCCATCAAAGGAGAAATCAATAGCACGAATGGATTGCTCAATAGAACTGACTCGTCATATGAGACAGAGAGGTCATCTTGGAGGGCAGTCCCACGCTGACTCTGATGCTTGAGCAGAGCATCGACGCCGTCAAGATGTCGTGAGTCTCTAGGGTGTTTTCTAATCCGTCGTCTGATAAAAGTAAGGAAACAGGAAATAATGCTGCATGAGCAGGTGAGTGCGCAACCAGATGCAGGGACGCGTCGTTTACGGACAGTAAGGAGACCAAAACCGCGAGGGGAGTGAACCGAACATGAGGGCGTGGCACCGGAAGAAGTCAACGTGAACTCATGGGTCTGTACATTCGTTCCTGGGGCGACCCTAGCGGATAGTCGTGCATCCGTAGAAAGATCGTGTCCGGAGGTGCCCTAGTAGTATAGCTTTGGTGCCGATGTAGGAGGTCCCAACTACTGGCAAGTGAGATCTTCTGGTTAAAGGACAGGCAAGCCTCATCAGGGTGAACCATGCTATACAATAAGGGTAGCCCGTGCAACATTACATATTGTGACTAGTCATCCAAAAGGTGTGGTGGTTATGCTCCCCTCGCGTCATACTTTAGTTCTTCCAACTGCGATATCTTTGCCTTGCCCCGGCGAATAAGTGTGTGGAAGGAATGGTGGAGCACTACAGCGGCAAGTGCGAAGCTCCACCACACGAAATTGATCAGGCCCTGGCCGGTGAGTGCGCAATAGGCGGGAGCTATTGCGGCAGCTGCGTAAAGTTGTGAGTAATATGTTGTGGGTGTACGAGAGCCTTGGAGACGGCCGTCCGAGCGAGGAAACACCACCAGGCTAAGCACAATAGAAGTGTGGAGCAGTGCTAATAGAACGTCGAAGGGTATTCGCGGAGGCTGAGCGTTTGAAAGAAATGGGTTGAGAGGGTTTTCTCTTCGGAAGAGATATAGCGCATTCCTAACTCTGCGGATTCAATGGACAGCGGGGACCACAAGCCAAAACGGAGACAGACAAGAGAGAAAAACAACCCATGACCGCCCGCAAGTATAACCAAATTTGCCTATCAGATGCATCGTTCTCCGCTTTTAGTGCCTGTACAACCTGTTCTTGCTCTGCAAGGTGGGGTCAGATCAACTGTTGGATATCAGGACAACACGACTGGGACGCCGATAACCTTGGTCATCCAATACAACCGTATCTCCGAGTGGGTCGTCCAAGTCGCCCGCAAATGAAAAGGGTGTCCTTTTCCTAACGTTTGGCATAGGGTGGTATGTGCCAGGAGCACGTTCATGGCCCAAACATGTGTCTATCGGGGTCAGATGAGTGGCCCGGGCGTCCCGGTCAGAATTGAGTGGTCCTATGTATTCTCCCGGTGGGTCCACACATGGCACTACAGCCCTCTATTCCTCACAGAGTGCCAGCGCTCACTGCCGTCGGTGACGGTCAAATTGACAATGCGTCTAACAGTCGTGCCGAGGGTTCCCGACAAGGGTACAATTATATCGACAACCCAGTGGATCAGTTAGAATACAGCTCAGAAGAAGAAAGTGATAATGAACCCGAACTGCACTCCGAGGAGTTGGACCATGACGATGGTTTTGATAGGGTCGAAGACGAAGACTGGGAAATTGCAGAAAAGGGTAAGCAAACCTCGCACTCCGATATCCCCTTGCTAATCATGATTTGCGTAAGACTTTACCAAACAGTATAATCGTTTGCGACAGCACCTTGCTGTGCATTTAGGGAATGCCGACGGTGTTCCCTCTTCGATTAGACAATCCACATCGGTTGCCTCTTATCCAACTGTCAATCGTCCTAAGGTGGCGATATCTTCGAGGTTGCCAGCATCGGATCAATTTCTCGCCCTAGCGAAATACTCCTCGCGTCTAGCCAAGATTGATGTCCCATACATGATGGGTGTAGGTGTCAACAGAAAGGGACCCAGTTCTTACGCGAACATGAAGGACAAGTCCGATCGTGCGACGAACGAGCAGGTGCTTGACCCCCGCACACGCATCATCCTTTTCAAGATGATCGGCCGTGGTCTGATTCAAGAGGTCAATGGGTGTGTGAGCACAGGTAAAGAGGTAGGGGACCTCCGATCTGACATTCAGCGTTGGATCTGAGCCATGATCCCTATCAGGCCAATGTCTATCACGCCCTTACGCCAGAGTCTACGCATCTAGCACTCAAAATTTACAAGACTTCGATACTAGTTTTCAAGGATCGGGACCGGTATGTGAGCGGCGAGTATCGTTTTCGCCGCGGTTACAACCGTAAAAATCCTCGGAAGATGGTGCGGTTATGGGCGGAGAAAGAGTTGCGCAATCTCAGGCGACTGCGTGCGGTAGGAATACCTTGTCCCGAGCCTCTTGAAGTACGCGAGAATGTCCTGGTCATGAGCTTCCTCGGGGATAGAGAAGGCTGGTGCGCAGAGTCGATATATTCCTTTAATATTTCTAACTTCATCGGCTTCCAGGGCGGCACCCCGGCTGAAGGATGCAGAAATCGAAGACCAATCGATCTATGCTTCCCTGTATACTGAGCTCATATTCAACATTCGCAAGCTCTTCCACCAATGCAAGCTCGTGCACGCTGATCTCTCGGAATATAACATCCTCTATCACAACAGCCACTTGTACATCATTGATGTTTCTCAAAGTGTGGAGCACGACCACCCCTCTGCGTTTGATTTCTTGCGCAATGACATCAAGAATGTCGAGGACTTTTTCTCGAAAATGGGAGTTAACTGTCTTGGTTTGCGGCGATCATTCGAGTTTATCGTGAAAGAAAATCTAGACTCCACAAACGAGACCAGTGACGAGGACGTGTTCAAGAAGCTGCTCGACCTTTCCACTCCAGAGGATCCATCAAGGAACGATTCCACCAAAGCAGCTGTCGGACAGTCTGCGCACGAAGATGCCGTGTTCGAGAAGTCGTTTATTCCTCGTACACTCGGCGAACTGTTCGACCCGGAACGTGACATCGCGGCACTTTCGCTTGACGATCTGGAGAGGCCAATTTACGCCAACACGATCGAGTTAGTGCAGCCAGCGACAAGATGTCCGGCAGGAGCAGACAGCGTGCGAGCCGACGTCAACGGGGAGCTACAGGTGTCCTTGTCGGACGACGACTCTCAAGACTCTCAAGACAGCAAGAGCAATACTGACAGCGAAGCGGGAGAAGGGAACAGTAGACTTTTTGAGGACAAACGCCCACGCGGTCATCGACACGAGGATAGAGAACTGAAGAAGGTACGTCCGCCTTTTCTATATATGCGCCATTGTCTGATTCCGGCTCAGGAGCGGAAGAAGGCAACAAAAACCGAACAACGTGAGAAGCGAAAATCGAAGATGCCCAAGGCAGAAAAGAAGCGGCGTATAAAGGCTTCGCGCTAAGCCTGTATATCATTACTGTAGTTGTGGTATCCCACCCGCTAACACACACACCAGGAGGTCTTTTCATGATAAAACTATAAATGTACCTTACAGAAAATAAAGTATTACCGCGTGGTGGCTAGACATAAGTCCTCATCCACCGCAGCGTCCTCCAGAGGGCTAAGTTTCAGGAGCCTCAATCTTTTCCTCGACACAATCTTTTGTCTGATAAAGGTTATTTCCAAGGCATTCATTAAAGACGGACCACCCGAGTCTCAGGCATCCGTAATGCACCCGTGGCTAGCGTCTTCTACGACTTTAATATACTTGTACAAAGTCCCTTGCCGTGCCTTGAGCGGTGGGGCGGTCCATCGCTGCCTGCGAAGTTCGAGCTCTTCAGCTGATATTTGCAAGTCGATTGTGTTTTCAACGGCGTCCACAGAGATGACATCTCCGTCACGGACAAGCGCAATCGGGCCGCCGACTTGGGCCTCTGGAACGACGTGGCCAATTACGAACCCATGGGAGCTTTACAGCAGAGAGTCGGCGAAATTCCATCAGGGGCACCACACGTCAAAGATAGTCGTGACGGTACATACCCTCCACTAAATCTTCCGTCAGTCACGCATGCCACATCCTGGCCCAGCCCAGCACCCATTATCAGACTCGTAGGTTTAAGCATTTCTGGCATGCCTAATTGCCCGTTTAAGTCTGGTCAAAAGCATGAGATTCTCCAATGTGACGCACCGGGGCCGCCTTTAGGTCCAAGATAACGTAGGACCACGACAGTCTTCTCACCCTTTTTAATCGTCCCGGTCTCAACCGCACGTACAAAATCGTCTTCAGAGTCGAATGTACGGGCTTTTCCGGTGAACCCGAGGCCTTCCTTGCCAGTAATTTTCGCTATTGCACCCCCTGGCGCTAGATTACCCATGAGCACTCTGCCCCTTCACATCAGAATTATGGAAAAGGGACGGTGCGATGGACACGAACCGAATATGACCAGTGTCCTTTATGGGTTTTTCCAAAGGACGGATGACATCTTGATTACTCGACAGCTCCCCGTGTTCGTGAGTCCAGCGCTCGAGATTCTCCCCCAAAGTTCGACCCGTAATAGTCATGTTGTTGCCATCGATAAGATTGTTCTTGAGCAGGTATGCAAGAACCTCTGCGTCATATAAGGACCCAATAAAGGCTCAATGAGACTGCAGTTACTGACTGGGGATACCGCCAATTTTGTACACATCCTCCATCACATACTTGCCACTAGGCTTGAGATCCGCGATGAACGGCACTCTATCTGACACGTTCTGGAAGTCAGACAACTCTAGTTTTATGCCTACGGAATGGGCGATAGCGATGAGATGTAAGACTGCGTTGGTAGAGCCGCCAAGAATCATGACAAGAACCTAGAAGAGGAAAACAGTGCCGATCATGAAGCGCCAAACCGCGCGCTCGGAAAAACAAAGTATTCATACCATGGCATTTTCGAAGGCGGAACGGGTCATGATATCTCTGGGACAAATGTTCTTTTCCAAGAGATTGTATAAGGTTGCCCCAACCGAGTCGCACTCGGCCAACTTCTCTGGGCTTTCAGCGGGGAATGAAGATGAACCCGGTAGTGTCATCCCAAGAGCCTCTGCGGCACTGGCCATTGTATTCGCAGTATACATCTTTCTTTTGTGTAAGCTTGTGGGATTTGTAGAAGTAGACACAACATACCCCTCCACACGCGCCTGGGCCCGGGCATGCATGCCGCACTGTGTTATACCGTTCTCTCTCTGCTTCTGGAGTTTGAGCGTCTTGTAAATATTTCCCGTATGATTGGAAAGCAGAAACAATGTCTAATTGCGGAGCGCCTTCACATGAACCAGGACGGATGGTGCCACCATATACCATGAGGCCGGGACGGTTTAGCCTGCCAACTAAAAAAAGGGGGGTTGGAATACTAGATAGGAAAAAAAGATTCGATAGACGCGTACGAGCCATAAGTACACCGGGCATATTCTTGTCGCATCCCGGAATAACGACCATACCATCTAACCAATGGCCACCTGCGGCTGTCTCAACTTGGTCGGCAATAAGATCCCTAGATTGGAGAGAATATGACATCCCCCAAGTTCCCATGCTGATGCCATCGCTGACGCCAACTGTACCAAACTGGTAACCGACGATGCCAGAATTGGTCAACGAAGCCTTGGCGCGCTGTCCCAGTCCTAATAAATGACGATTACAACTCAAAGGAAAATCTCAGTTGCAGAGAGAACGGACAAGAGAGAAATCCTCACGGGTTGCCTTCATACCTACGGGACGACCAGATTAGTCAAAGCGACAGTCAACGAAGGAAAACTATGCACCAAACGCTCGCTACACCAACCATGGCTTTGTTGAAATCATCGTCGGAACGAATGCCATCAGTGGCATAAAGCATCGCCTGAACCGCAGCAAAAGGACAAATGATAGTGAGTCGCCATCAAGCGCGTCAAGTTTCATACTTGCCTGGCTGGCGCCTTGGACTTTTGGTTGAGTTACTGTCCTGGAGTATCTGTTCAAGATAGGTTCTACCTCCTGCTTCCGGGAGCATGACGAGAAGGTCCTGAACGATGTCTGAACGACATATGTTCGTGAGTTGCGGACCAACCAGTTCGACATGTCCGGGTCTGACGAAACGTCGTCAGTTGATTTGTGGCGACAATTAGTCTTAGTCAGCAAGGCATCAGCCGAAATGGGAACTGATTATCACTGAAGCTTTGGAACGTGTGGCAATATTCAAAAATTTCGCAACTTTTGAATAACTACACATCGACACAACATTTCTTTTTTCAACCCCTTTGTCACGATTTGTCACAATTGTTGTGTCCCGTTCAAAGATCATCATGCAGAAAGACGCCTGCTTATTTTGCACAAATTTTTTATAGGTCCTTTAGGTACAATATCTGTTTGCCGGTCTTATACTGCTGGACTAGTTGTGGTGGATGTGTTTGTAGAATGGATTTTGAAAATCTCTATCGTTTTGAAACCCACTACACGTGATAGTATCGATTCTAACTAACAATATTTGGAAAGCCTTGTAGCCAGTCTCTGTGGCGGAGAAAGAGCAGTTTTGGTCAGACAGATACGACAAAATTCAACCGTGACCTACGGTCACCCCTAGTTCGAGTCTGGAGGTTCGAGTCTGGAGGGATTCTGATGCATTGAATACGGCGACTCGGAGACCGTGAACGCGGGGGTGACAGGGGAACACGCCGGTAAACCAAAGGGGTACTGCATGAAACGCCTCCTGTATTGTATATTGTCCCTCACCGTCAAGTCTGCTCTGGGTTGTCAGTATGCTGCGAAGCCAAAAACCTCATTAGAAGCTTTTTGAGTTGTCGGGATGACCATGTCGCCGGGCCCGACATACCAGATTTGGATATTCTTCCTCGTTAAGATCTACGAGCGGTCTGGGGCCCCTCCCGAACGTCAAGCAGCACCTGTTTCGTGACAAGAGCGGTAAAGCAAAAAGTCAGTAGCAGCATGATGCGCTGGGCTGGGCAGAAAAGATGACATTGCAGCCGCAGACGGAAAAAAACGGAAAACATAAGTCACGTGAACAAGATTCACTTCCCGCTGAAACCGGTGGCTGAAATGCAAAAAAGAAAGGGGTGTGTGCTGTGGACGCACGTCTCCGGTGGCAAGGGAAAACAGAAAAGCAGAGAGAACGATGGGGGCAGGCGTGCGAGCACAGGAAAACAGGAAAACGTGCACGGGAAAACGCGCAACGGACAGCGCAAGAAAGGTTCAAAGGCAGATAAGCCCGCCAACCGCGTGATCGCCCCGTGAAAACCCTTCCGTTTTATTATATTGTATGACACCTCTGTTTGATTCAATTACGGCATTGCATATTCACGAGTAGTTCACCCAGTGAGGAAGGAATATACATTGGAAAGAGTAAATTTTGGGGGATATGTATCGGTGATACTGCACGGTAGCCCCTCAGATTTATGGTCCGTGCAGTAGCAAAAAAGATGTTGCGGAAGCAAACCTTATGGGCAATTTCGAGCATCGGACCCCTGTCGTACCTCTGCTCGCCGTTCTTCCGCATTTTCGTGCTATCGCGAATGGGTCGACGAATCCCCTCCACGCCTTCGGACTGATTGCTTCGTCGAAAGCCCAGTCAAATGCCCCCAGTGTCACCTTCAGATCAGCTGGCTAGGACAAGTCTCCCCCAGAGTCCACCACCTATGGAGGAGAGCGACCGATCTCAGAGCCCTAGCATAAGCTTTCTCCCCCCTACGTTGCACCGACATCTCAGGTCTGCACCCCAGTCATCGCGTAGAGTACCGGCCGCTGCAGCCCATACACTAGCCCTCTGGTCCGGTGGGCAGCGGTCTACGACTGACCCTGCATTTTACACGTATCCACCCCCACTTAATACTTCTAGAGAGCCCACGGTGCAGCCTTCTGAAAGCAAGCAACCGGAGACAACGCAGGAATGGCAGATCGATGTCCATCAGAGTGAAACTCCCATTTGGGATGAAAGTTTTCCGCACCCGCATCGCATTGGCCATGCCGAGAGCTATACGCGCGCTGATGATTCCAGCTGGGGAGGCTACTCCCCACCGCGCAGGGCACACTCTTCGGACTGGCGGGCGGTTCCCCTCGAGCAGTTTGAAGGGTATCCTCTTCCAAGCCGTACGCTTACCCGAAAAATTGTCATGTTTGCGAGTTGATCATGTTTGAACAGGGTACTCGATCAGCCCGCAATTTGCACGGCCACAGAGAGTACTAGCGGAGCCATCTTCTAGTCGCATCAGCTTTATACCCTATGTCGCAGAGCCTGAAGGATTTAGCGCGCGGGCATACGACCACCCGAATCTGGATGGTAGTGTTGCAACCGACCAGCCATACGAACAGCCGTATTTACAGCCCGCTACGCTTCATGGCCTCCCAGGACTATCAAGTCCAGACGATTTCGTGAGCCCACTGCTTGATTCGGTATTGCTAGATGTGCCAGGGCCACCCACAACAGTTGATGGTTCCTCATCTGAAGCTGGCCAAGGGGATATAGCAGACGAAGGTAGTCCTAAAAGGACTGCGCCCAAGGGCAAACGGAAGGCTAGCAACCTACTGGAAGAGGACAGACCGTTGCGAAGATTTAAAAAGAAGACGGAAATTGCGTGCGATTTCTGCAGAGGTAAGTGGCCCCTGAATGAAGCCCACGAGAAGTCGCATTGTGATTGTGGCTGCTCGTGGATGCCGTTGTGGGTCCGTTCTTCTTTCGCCTTGTTGACGCGAATCCCTTTCCCTAGGAAGGAAACTCGGCTGCAGTGGTGATAGGCCAAAATGCAAGGCGTGCACCAAGCGAAAGGGGGAATGTATTTACGCGCCCGCACCCCGACGGCGAGGCCCTGGCAAAGCTCCGAGGGGCAGCAGGAAGCTCGCAAAGGGCCAGCAGCCATTTCCCAGCAGCGACTTCACCTTTCGGGTGCCTTTTCCTCCTCCAATACAGCCGCCCGCTGTGGACAACTTCGAACCTCTGCCAGCGAACGTTGAACAGAGTCGGGACCGCGAACGGCGGGCAAGCAACGTCGATCGGATCTTCTTGACCTCATATCCTTGGACTGGCGACATCACATGATTGCGCGACGCGATATTTTATTGTATTAATGTTGGATTAATGGGAAGCCAGACGCTAACATTGAATGGGAAGAGCAAGAGTTGGTGCCCCTTCCGAGGCGAAGAAACCCGAACACAGGAGGGCCATGGCAAGTCCACAGGCGAGGAGCAGTGTTGACGCAATTAGTACGGACTTGGAGAGGTTAGAGAACCATTTTAGGAAAATATTCAATTAATTTAGTATATTCACTTATGCTGCTTACAACCTCCTTATATTAGTTTACTATTACGTCTTAGGTAAAGGTCAACGTTTTCACTCAACTTGGGCGAGCACTACGATATGGCGGAATTGCTTGAGCAACTCCGAATCGGCCACTGCGAGTCAGCCTAGGGCAGACAACCTCTTCCAGCCAAGTATACAATTAATAAAATTATGACTGCTCTGTTTGTCCCCTCCGAACTTCGTTACTGTGGAGGCCGAGACCCATACGCACTACAAGCTCAATTACAGTAATGGGACAATTGGGCACACAGGATCACACAGATGCATGGAGAGGCTGAATCAGGCACAGACCGGACTGGGGGTAGGACGGGGCAGGTACGGGGCAAGCCATACAGGCCGGTTCCGGCTCGGCTTCGACCCAACCTGATGGAATAGGCGCCTAACAAATCGATCCCGTTGGCACACGAGACGAGATAAGGGTGGATGGCATAAGCCTGGGACTGACAACGGCGACCCAAGTGGAAACCATACCCAGACCCCCTCACTCTCTATCGCTGGATAACGAACGCAATTGTTTTTGCTGGATTCAACAACAAACTCCTCGAATTGACATAGGCTATGGCACGCTGTATCAGCGGCTAGACGTACTTCGTCCTCACTCCATCAACTTGACAAAGAGGAGCACACTGAGATCAGACCTACAAGCCTCAACTAGGAAACCCGATAACCGCCCAACCCACTTGTATTGACCCCGACCCTATTTCTGAATTAAAGTGGCTTTGTTCTTTGATGAGATATGTGTGTATATATGTACAATCTGAATCTCGTATTGCTACGGTCCCTTTGGCGCAGGCAATTATCTCGTTTCTCGGAGTTGTGAGGGGTTCTCGGAGTGAGTCGAGACCACCTCCGTTAGGACACCTCGGTATGGTAAAGGGGTCCCAAGCAGACGACGGCCGAGTGAATATAGCGGGGTTGAGAAGCCAGGCGTTATCGGAAGCCGCGGAAAGCTACGCACGAGGATAAGGGGAAGGGTTCTAGACCATCAGCGGAAGGCGAAGATGCTTCTGATCCGCCGCTACGGGACAGTGTTTCTTTGGTTGACCACGGTGAGAAGGTGCGGTTAATGAGGTGCGCGCGATGGGCGGCCGTGAGGGTGAAGGAAACAATGGATTGGGATAGTCGTAACAATGTTATGGACGTGAATGGGGCCTCGTTTTTTTTTCCGTTGATAAAAAAAAGGGGTGAAAGGGGATTTGAAGTTTATTTATGAGGACGCATTAAGCGCCCCGAATGAATTGGTAGAATTGGCTCGGAACAGAGTTGGGATATGAGGCCGGGGCGGCGCCGCGGAGAGAAAGGAACGTAAGTCCGGCCGGGGAACTCAGTGCCCCGCACCGCGTCGCCTCAGCTTGCCAGGGCAAGCCACGGCTAGCCAGCCGCTCTCTGCTGGGCCCGTTCGCTCCTTTCCTTCCCCCGCCATGGACAAAATCGACCAACGGGCCCGGCGTGACCATGAGGACCGTCTCGACAGGCTACCCTCGCAAGATCGCCACCTCTCTTCCTATCCGGCACCACCCGCTCAGGCTCTCCTCGCTTCACGGAACGGCACTATCGCTACTCGGGTTGACGGACCTTCCAGCGGATACTCCCTCATTGTCGCTGGGCAAGCAACAGGAAAAACTGCATTTCTCCGCCTCCTCCTTGACACCAGCGATATTGCCCCGACCACCTCTCAGGACCAGCTTGCATCCGTCGCCAAGTTTGTCCAAGGATGTGCTGGCCATACCTCTCACATCCGCACAGTTTCGTTCGACATTGAACTGGACCCCTTAGACAATTGTCAGCATCAGTCTATCTCCCTCACCCTTACGGATACACCGTCTCTTGATGTCCGGGACGAGGTAACCTCCGAGCGTCTCGTCAGTGACATTCTTCGGTACGTCGAGACAAAGTTCTCAGAAAGCCTGGAAGATGTGCGTCGCACTCATTTGTCATCACAACGCGCTCCCCTTATTCACTCCCCTTATTCACTCATCATTACAGGAGTACAAGGCTCGGACAGGCGATCACCATGTCCACCTGTATGTTGCCAATTCATTATTGCCGGCGCTTCCATCATGACCCTTTCCCATGCACTCACGGTTGTGCTTTTCTTCGACAGATGCATTTATTTCTTGGACCCGGATGCCATTATTCCTCCTTCTGCCATCCGTCCACCAGCCCCCTTGCTTCCGCGCACGCGCACTGGCAGTGTGTCCCAACCCGATGCTGAGCCCGTTATTCTCGAACCCCCGGTCACCACTAACCCGCTTCTTCGTCGACCAGTCCTCCCTCAGGCGGAGATCAACGTCATTCGGACACTTTCTTCCCGAGTCAATGTTTTGCCCGTCGTCGCCCGAGCCGACACACTCACCAATGACAGACTTGCTGTGATTAAATTGGCTATAAGACGGGATCTAGCCGAAGCAGGTATCGGATTCGGAATATTTGACCTTGATACACACCCGCCATCCAATGGCGACAACAACAAAGGGTTCAATGGCCTATCCAATGGATCTTCATCTTCCCCTAGCGGTTCCTCACCCACCTCACCCGTCTCCCCTTCCTTTCCCCGGCTCCCATATGCGCTGGTTGCTCCGGATTGTTATTCGCACAGTGATGGTGTCAACCGTCTGGCTCTACCGCGCCATGAGCTCGTGCTACAGTACAGTCCTTCTGGTCGTCCCTCGTCTCCCAACGCTCCCTCGACCAAGCTTGTCCGCGGAAAATTTATTCGTAGCTATCGCTGGGGTTTCATTGACGTTCTTGACTCCAACCATTCTGACTTCCTTCCCCTTCGTCAAGCAGTTTTCCATCATATGCAGGTAAGAGTAGTTTTCGCCCGAATCTTTGTAGACCTATAAGAACTGTCTTTTAGACTTTACAGAAGTACACACGCGAATACCTGTATGATAAGTTCAGGATGGAGTATATGATGCAGCATCACCCGTGCGAAACCCGGGCTATTCCAGCCAACGGGCAGCTACCACCACTCTCCAGCCGGCCAATCCTTACCATAGACGCCCCTCCCTTGCACTCTAATATGTCTCGACATTCTACGATCACCGGATCGCGTCAAGTACCCGTGTTAGATGCCCATGGGCCCCCGATGAACTCGGCTTTGTCTGACTCGGGTCAAGAAAATAGCAGATCATCTACAAGTCAGTGACCTTTATGGCCCAACATGCACTAATTGAGCTGTATTCATGCAGAAGCGAACCGACAGCGCGCCAAAAAGATCACTGTCGCGTGCAATTTTTGTCGCTGTAAGTGATCTAGTATCTTGTTCTTGGTGGTCCCGCCTTAATGGGTTGTGTTTGCAGCGCGCAAACTAAAATGTGATGGTGGACGACCTGCCTGCCATCAATGCCTCAAGAGGTCAAATTCATGCGATTACATGGTACCACAGAAGCGACGCGGTGGCATGCGCCAGCGACGAAACCTGAACAATAGTGATAGCGAGGGTGCAAGTGGCGATGAACGCTCGGTAGAGCTAGAACCCTCAGCATCTCCGGAAGCTGTGCCTAAACCTCTGGCTCGCGTCGGGCCAGACCGTGAGCTTCCTCCCCTGGACGTCATTCAACAACAGCCGGCATTTGTGAAGCATGAGGATATTCCCTCTATGAAACATCCACAATTCCCGCAACACAAGTCCGAGCAAGTGCTAACTGCGTCATCGGAGAGGCGGGCAGCACCATTCATGGATACTGATCGCCCTGGACAGTTGCCACCGATGGCGCTATCACCTCCGTCCGGTATCAATGCCAGTGCGCCACCACTATTGCCGTCGATCAGAGCTCCGGAAGAGCCGCCACCGCCGGTGCTTCCTTCGGGCCTGCAGCCACCCGAAGTGGCAACACAACGGAAGCGCACACCCGCGGTTTCTGGAAAAGGCAACCGATCATCGTCAAACTATGGACCAAAAGTGGTTGCATGCAATCACTGTAGGGGTACGTAATTAGCCAAAACCAACCAGCCACAAGTACTTATTAACAAGGTTTTAGCGCGAAAGACCAAGTGCGATGGTGGACATCCAACATGCTCGAGTTGCGCGCGACGATCGCTGACCTGTAACTACGTTAACGACCCTAACGCACCGGGCGGGCCGCGGCGAAAGGGAAGTACGGCAGCGTCCGAACCCGCTTCCGCTATTTCGAGCGGGCCGGTATCGGCGGGGCCGTCATCCGCTTCGACAGGTTACAACGACGACCGGATGGAGCGGGAGAGGGAACGTATAGAAAGTCAACCACCACCGAAGCGGATTCGAGTAGAAGGCGGATCGACGGCTTCACCAGTGCCTGTTCTTGGCATTCCCTGAGGGCGTTCGGTTGGGAGGGCGTGGTTAGAAGATAGTTCTTCTTTCAGCTGCGCTTTGATTCATTTCTTCTCTTCGGTTTCTATGTGACCCTTGTTGTAAAGAGGTCGATGTGTGAAGAGCGTGATAGTTGTAGTACTGTACTGTAAAGTTGAGTTGGGGGATAAAGCGCCGTTTATGTAATGTTGTCATAACTGAATCTGGGTTTTGCCGTTCCTTTCTTCCGTGCTTTTCACAATAACTTACTACTGACCCCGCCACTTCGCTCCTTCTTCTCCTCCGCGCACACCCTTCTTTGTTATTTATTATCAACATTTTCACTCTCTTTCTCACTCTCTTCCATGTTCCGTGGCTTTCGAAAGAAGACCGTCAAGGAGCCGGTCGAAATCCCCACTCGCAGGACCTCGCTCCCCGATATCACCTCACAGGATGTTCAGTGGCCTGAAGACCTGGTTGATATCGCCGCTATTCGCCACACGCCTCCTCCGGAAACTCAACCTCAAGGTGCAGCTCCCGTCCCCATATCCTTTCAGACAGATGAACGCGGCACCACGCCATTTCACAAACCATTTCGTCAATTTCTAGGACGCTCTCATGATGGCGGGGACCGCTCTATCTCTTCGATTTACATGTCCCATCCTCCTTCAGCGTTTCACGCTTCCTCAGGTCCGACAGCGCGTGTCGGTCAGCGTCGCGCCCGCGTTCCACCCAAGTTTAACCTCATGGTGAGTCGTGAAGCGCGCCTTGTCGCGACAGGTCTGTCTCACGGATGTGCACTAGGTTGCCGGTGCCCAAGGTACTGGCAAGACTTCTCTCTTGCGTCTCCTTCTTGACACCGCGGACATCTCTCCCGCTGCCACTACTGAACAACGCGCGTCTTTTGACCGTTTCATGCGCGGTGGCGTCAAGGCAACCCCTCGCATTCACTCCGCCACGATAGATATTCATGAATCCCGTTTCGATCGCGTCCTTCTTTCCGTAATCGACACCCCTGGACTGGACTTCCAGGAAGGTCGCGAACTCAAACTGGAGAGGCAGGTTTCGGACATCATGAAGTATCTGGACGGCCACTACGCCGACACCATGAGTGAGGTCTGTCGCTCCATTCTTATCGGTATCCGAGCGGTAAGTGAATTTGTCGTTTTCAGGAGTCGAAAGTTGTGCGACAGAGTAAGGGAGATGAGCATGTGCATCTGTGAGTGTCATCATTCACGTACCATCCTACTTCTCATTGTCTCATAGCTGTATTTACCTCATCGACCCCTCCTCCATCATGGCTTCTATGGCCCGCCGCCGTCTCTTCTCATTGAAGTCGCGTTCCAAAGCAACGGTATCCGCGCAGAATCCAGAAGAAACGCCGCCGCTTACCGATGACGACGGCGATTCGGACCTCGATAGTGACAACATCCCAACTGGATTGACGATGTCACCCGCGGAACTACGTGTCATCAGGCGCCTTGCGGAGCGTGTCAACGTACTTCCCGTCGTGGGTCGCGCAGACTCTCTCACGGATGACAAATTACGCGCTGTCAAGGCAACTGTTAAGCGCGAGCTTTACGAAGCTGATCTTGGTTTCGGTGTGTTTGCGCCTGAGCCTGTGAAGTTTTCAGAGCCCTCGCTTTCTGGGGACAACGGCGTCTCCGCAGCGGAGGGGTTCATTCCGGCCACCAACGGTCATGGGGATGCATCTAGCGCAGTCACCGAGGCAAGCTCTGAGTCAGACAGTGACGATGGTACTACACACACATCGCGACCCATCATAAGATTACGTACTGGGAGGCAGAGTCTTCCGCCACGCCGCTCGCGCTCGCGCTCGCGGCTCGAGCTCTCCGAGGATGCGCATGAGCCCTTGTCACCTGATCCACTGGACCCTGAAAGTGTCGCAAACGTTCGTTTCTCCGCACCGACCGTCGCACGGTCGGATTTGTCACCGCTACTACCTTTTGCGATTATCGCACCTGAGAGGTACCGCTGGCATCGACTCAAGTCCGAGGCCGAGGCAAGAAGTAGGGATGCCGTGTCCGAGAATGTGCGTTCGCGAAACCCGATCTCCGACTCACCGATCACACCTGCTGGGAAGAGTCCCTCTTTACCACACGCTCCTTCACCTCCGGAAGACTTGAAAGGAGTGTTTGTTCGTCGGTTTCGATGGGGTACGGTGGACGTACTCGACCCGACGCACTGCGACTTTGCGGCGCTTCGCACCGCGGTGTTGTCTACCCACATGAAGGTGATACACTTCCGTCCTTTGATGTTTTGGCTTTGAAAATCAATCTGATTGTTATCCAATACATAGGTACTGAAGACACACACGCGCGAAGTGTTGTACGAAAAATTCCGCACAGAAAAACTGCTCGCGCGGCGCGCTACCCAGAAGATCGGTGAGGAGCAAACGAAAAAGCTCCTCGAGGGTTGGTCCATCACAAATTGCTTGAGACCGTTGGAATTAACCCTTTGTTCAGATCTAGGGTTGTGAATCTCGGTTATTTTAGTTCGAAATATTACAGGTTGATTTCTGGGTCTGGATACCGTTGCTATACCTTCCGCCTGTTGTGTATACCTACTGACTTCCTCTATGTTACCCCTGCCTCGGCTTCAAAGAGTTTACGTTCTCACTGCCTCCTGCTTATCTCTGATTGTTTGCATCATCCATGATCTCCATAGGCAACATAACTTGACACTCGTCTTGTTGCTATATTTACTTGTTTTTCTCCTTCGGATGCCGGGGTAACTCATGTTGCTGGGTAGACAACTGTTGGCTTGCATTTTGCCGAGCGTAATTTCACCCTGATACTATACAATCGGGTTCGTACAGGTGCAAGCCTCTTGTATAGAACCACCACCATGGGGAGATTTTCCCACACCCGGGCAAGGATATCCCCATACCATTAAGTTATAGTAACATCAGCCTGAGTAAAACCCACTTATATGCTTTACCAGTTATAATGGCATACCTGCTGAGTGCTGAACACTAAACATTGATTGTTGAACACCCAAGCCAATGTCTGATGCCACCATTGACACTCCCAAATAGTGTTTAAAAGTCCAGTCACATGAATGTAACTATGTCACACACTCACGCAAACCAATCTGATGATTAACATGAGACTTTCACTCATATTCCATACAGTCCCCCCAGTCATATATAAGATGGGCTAAATAGTTGCTTAATGGACAGAACCTCACCTACTTTCCCCTTCTCTCCCCTTACGTCCTAGAGCTCAAAACCCTTTACACTCAGTTTCACAATACACCTGATTCCCATTTGGTCATTGTTTGATTTAGTGTAGCTTGTGTATACACCAAGCTTCCACTTCTTTTTAAACACAGATCAAGTGTATATCTCTTGGACACCAGCGACCCCTTACCTGGAAGCTTTTGCTTCAAAACCTGACCTTGCCTGAAAAGTCTGGCCTCCCGCCAATCTAAACATCTCCAGAATCATTCACCATCCTCTCCCACAATACCCTCTCCTGCACCAGTACCAACACCTGTAACTGTTCCCACATCTGCCCCTGAACCCACTCCTGTCCTAGCCTCATCTCCTGCATCCGATTCTGCACCAGTACCTGTCCCTGTCCCTGCGTTACTACCCATGATCCCACCTGTCTTATCTACTGTTACCACATGTGACTCCACAAAAAAGGACCACAATCCTGATTCCTCCGATGACGCTATAGCTATCCACCAAGTTCTGAAAGGAATGCCTGACCCAAAAATTGCCACGATCATCCACCCCATCTTATCCTGTGCCCCAATGCTCTCAGATGGTGACGTCACACCAAAGATTGCCCGAGAATTCAAAACACATTGCACAACATTCTTTTTAAATGCCAAGGATGGCATGCCCAATGATCAGAAGGTTGCACAGATCCTTGGTGTTTTTGACAATGGCTTAATCTCAGACTGGGCAAACACACACAAAGATCGTCTTGTAAAGTTAACCTTCCCTGAGTTCATGAAAGAATTCTGTGAGCAGTGGCTGCCTGACAACTGGGAACAATCTGTTCACACACAAATGTTAAACTCCCGACTCAATCTGTCCCAATGATTTGACGCTTGGGCAAACCAAATCGTGTCTCACAACGTATCGCTACGAAATACCAAATCTCACATGACCAACACATAGCTTAGAATGCAGCTGGAAGCAGCACTAGACAAAGATCTGTGCTGCATGGCAACAGAAGAAGGCCTTGTGGCAATCACAGACCTCTGGCCATGGATGACAAAGATAAAAGCTATTGATAACTGCTGCCAGTTGGAACGCAAACACATGGCTGACTTTTGGGATCAACGTTCTGCTAAATGTCAGAACACAAATGTCTGCCTGACAGTGTTTTCCAGTACCACCCATACTGTATCGACATGCACCAATCCATCAATGTTCACACTGGGGTTGTATCCCCCCAAACTAATGGAGGATGAAAGGCAACTCCTTCTTGAACATAAGGGGTGCCTAAAATGTTGAAAGTTCTATGCAGGACACCATGTGAATGGTTGCAAAACCACACTATCTGGAAAGGATTACAAACCACGAACATTACCAGATGCCTTGTGTGCAAAACCAGGTAAACCACAATCACATGCACCAGTAGTTGCTGCAATCACAGAACAACTGGCCGATACGATGCCTGTCACTGACCTTGTTGCTGCCATTTTCCTGGCAGCTACTACATTCACAAACAATGAAAGTTCCTCCGATACCTTGGATGCTAGCATCTCATCCGTGAGTGCCCCGCTGAAAGAGAAACACCTCATTTGGCAGTGCAGTCTAACCAACATGACAGATCATATTTGGATAAAGACTCATGCACTGATCAATAGTGGCACACATCTTGTCCTGATCTGTCCTGATCTTGTCACTCAGTTACGTCTACCTGTACACAAGCTCCCAACCCCTGAACAAATAGCAGTTGTGGTTGATGCAACAGCACAATGTAATACAATTACACACTATGTCATGATCCAGCCTACATCACTAGATAAACAGTTCTTGTCACAGCCATTATGTGCAGTAATTACTCCTGGCTTGTGTATACCCCTCATTTTGGGCTTACCATTTCTAACAACAAATGAAATTGTTTGTAATTATGCCACATGAGAATGCCTTGCCACTTGGCTCAGCCCACCATATAACTTACTTGATGCCCCAAAATCAAATATATTGTTACGTCCTGGAACTGTTCTATTAATTTTTCTATTTTACCCCATGCTTAACCTTTTCTCTGCGACTCATGGTGACTCACAGGCTTGACTCATGTGACCACCTACTATACAGACTTGTGACTTGGTATGTTCTCGTGTCTCTATTGTTGTCATGACCCATTGTGCCATGTGACCTATTATCACATGTGATGGACTATTGTTGACGTGACTCTATTGTTCTGCTGCGGACTGTGCAGGTGACATCATAGGCTTTACTTAGACTTCCTATTGTTCCTTGTGACCTATTGTACTCATGACGCCATTGTTCATGTGACGTCTATTGTACTTGTTACTTATTGTTCTCCAGTACTATAAGTAACTTGTGTCTTTGGCCTTACAGCCTTAGACTTGACTTCTTGTATCCTACGGTACAGAACAACAGAGTCTACCTTCCCATCCATCCCCTATCTGATCCATTCAAAGTATTCCTCTTGTTCTTGACGAACTTGAGGGTTACTACTTCTCATCAGGAACTGCCTAAGTCCCCATTGGACTTAGCACTCAGAAAGTACACGTGACCAAGCTTAACTTGTTTTGTTAGACGACTAGTGACTTTGCCCAAGTCAGGTGCATCGTCCCTACCGTGACATAACATATATGTGTACATGACACAGATATCCTTGCTGCTATCACCAAATGCATACACACCCTAACAAGGGAAGAACAATATGCAAAAATGGATGCCAAGCTACGAACACAATTCACCCACATCTTTGAACCACCCCCCACACCAATCTACTCCCCAAAACCACACTGGCTTGAATCAAGTTAAAAGACCTGAACAAATCTATTAAAACATAAAACTATCTGTGTCCACAAAAGTGGAAAGAAGTGTGGCACACGCTCTTGCAACAGCACTTGGACGCAGGTCGCATCTGACCTTCATCAGCCCCTGCAGGCAGCGCTGTGTTCATCATCCCTAAAGCAGACCCGACAGTACTGCCACGATGGGTGAACAACTATTGCCAATTGAATAGTAACACTGTACCTGACAGTTTCCCCATCCTGTGAATCAATGAGATACTGGCAGATATTGCATGTTAAGTTATCGCCCGCACGTGACCAGAGGCAGAGTGTAAAGTCGCGCTGGCTAGCAAGAGCCAAGGATGCCGAAGAATGGATCGCAGATGGAGATGGAATGGAATGGATGCACAGCCAGAATGGCGTGATCGGATGATTGGTAAGCACTCCTGACTCTGAAGATGAGCAGGATGATGCATCAAGAGTAGGTTCCGCAGTCACGTGATCAAAGCACGTGATCTGCAGTCTAGGCAGGGCTAGGCCCTTATCTATGAATCCTGGAAGAGAGATATCCCAGTGATGTATGAGCGCTGTATAAGTGCTGATGGACTGATAGTTTGTGATTGGATGATAGCATGGGCGCTGCCTTGTGGTATGTGATAGGCCCTTATTGGAGTTCTGGACTTGGTCTGGACTCGTTATCTGTAAGTCATGGTATGATACTTGGTTCCTGACTGTATTGCGCCGCCTTGTCATTGGCTGGCTATATTAGGGTTCATGATTGGAGAGGAGCTTCAAAGCTGCCTCAGAGATGTATATAGGATGGGCTATTACGACTTGTAGTTATTAGCCTTGATATCTTGTGCAATCCCCTAGTTGTTACAGAGATAGTCTAGAGCAAACCCCCTTTGCCACTTCCCTTTCCTTCATTAGTGTGCAGTCGTCGCCCTTAGCTTGGGCTTATATCATTGTTGCTTTGTCATTGTTTGCCTTGTGTGCCAGAAGGAGCCTTAAGAGGTCGTTGTACAGAAGCGTTCACCAATAGAACATTGCAAGTTGCGGTAGACGTCCGGTGGGAACATAACATTGCAGTTGGAAAGATCTTCACAATGATAGACATGACCAATAGTTTCTTTCAAACAAGAATGCTGTAAACACTCCATGGGGGCTATACAAATGGGTCATCATGCCCATGGGGATAAAGAACATGCCCATGATTCAACAACACAGAGTCACAGAGGCCTTATGATCCCACATAGGCCACATCTGTCACATGTATATCAATGACATCGCGATTTGGTCCAACAATGCAGAGGAACATGCCTGCAATGTCGCCACAATCTTACAGGCACTGGCAGACCACAAATTGTACTGCAACCCAAAGAAGACCACATTGTTCAGTCACGAAATCTGCTTTCTGAGACACCGCATCACAGCAAAAGGAATCAAAGCTGATGAAGGGAAGGCAGATCGAGTTAAGAACTGGCCTTGGCCATCATGTGCCAAACATGTGTGAGCTTTCCTCAGCCTAGTGCAATATCTTGCAGCCTTCCTGCCCAAACTAGCTATACAGACAGGTGTTCTTGATGAACTCACAACTAAGGACTGTGACAAAAATTTCCCCGAATGGACCACTTGACACCAGAGTGCCTTTGACGTGATCAAAGCTATGGTAGTGTCAACAGACTGTCTAACCACCATTGACCCTTCCCTCATGCTGACTCATAAAATCTTCATGACAATGGATGCAAGCGATGTTGGCTGTGGGGCAGTTTTGTCTTTTGGGCCCTCCTATGAAACCGCATGTCCCATTGCATATGACTCATGTGTGTTTAAAGGTGCTAAACTGAATTATCCAGTCCATGAAAAGGAACTCCTTGCCATTGTATGTGCACTGGGAAAATGGTGCACAGAACTTCTTGGCTACACATTCGAGGTCTGGACAGATCACAAGACCCTTGAACACTTTGGTACCCAGTGTGACCTCTCCTGCTGACAAGCTTGTTGGATGGAGTTTCTCTCCCAATTTGACACCACAATCCACTACTTACCAGGCGAAAAGAACACTGTTGCAGATGCACTATCTCGGCTACCAGAATCCAGTATGAACACAGTAGTGACGATCCTTGTAAAGACATCCCAATGAAAGATTTGTTCTTGCTTCAATCTTGAAGATGCCATCCTTGAAGAGATCAAGAAAGGATATGCCCAAGATGAGTTTACCGCAAAACTGACCAGTGCAGCATCCAGCATGAACAACATCAAGCAACATCACAATTTTTGGTTCATTGATGGATGACTGGTGATCCCAAATCATGGCAACATACAAGAAACATTGTTCTGAATTGCACATGACAAGCTTGGCCATTTCAGGCAAACCAAGTGTTACGAAAACCTTAGGAACTCATTCTACTGGCCCAACATGCAATGTGACTTAGAACAGGCATATATTCCCTTGTGCATGGATTGCCAGCAAAACAAATCTACCACAAAGAAACCAACTGGCCCCTTACACCCTCTCCCAGTACTGGATCAATGTTGTAACTCTGTCGCAATCGACTTCATTGGTCCCTTGCTGCCAGATCAAGGCCATGACTGCATCGTCACCTTTACAGATTGCCTCAGCTCAGACATCTGCATAATCCCAACCTTAACAACCTTGACAGCAGAGTAACTTGCAAGCCTGTTCTTCAAAGAGTGGTATTGTGAAAATGGTCTCCCCCTGGACATTGTCTTGGATTGTGATAAGCTCTTCCTCTCACGTTTTTGGTGGGCACTACATAAACTAACGGGGGTAAAACTAAAGATGTCAATGGCCTACCACCCACAAATGGACAGCACAAGTGAATGGACAAACAAAACAGTTATCCAATGCATACATTTTGTGGTTGAACGTGACCAGAAAGGTTGGGCATTGATACTGCCTAAAGTCCGCTTCAACATCATGAACTCTATCAACACGTCGACTGGATACAGCCCATTCCAGCTATGTTTTGGGAAATCCCCCTGCCTCTTGCCACCCATCCTCCTTGTTACATTCTCAGATCAGAGATTCCCAAAAGACACTTACTCACTGGTTATGACTACATGGGTAAGTGGTAATTAGTCATGGACTTACAGATCAGTCAGCTTAGTATCACATGTACGATATGATGACTCGATACTAGGATACAGGTACTAGGGTTCAGATTCAAGAGGCGCTTTAAAGCCCTCTTCTTGTAGTACTTAAGATGTAGTCGTTGAAGACCTAGCATCAGTGTTTTGACGGGTTGCTTGACCCACCTTGGACCAGCTGGTGCCAGCTGGTACAACACCCTAAAGTTAGCAAGTTGCCATGTCCACAGGCCATGTCTAAATCCTCTACAATCTCCTCACAGAGTGATGACCAGCAAGCAGGAAAGTTCCACAAGCTTGGTAAGTCAATTTG